>Ga0335075_10000143_pt1 | contig 138467 bp, 112 predicted proteins | sample Lox_Sample_24_FD_206723 | JGI IMG/M metagenome (GOLD analysis project Ga0335075, IMG submission 206723) | Soil microbial communities from Loxahatchee National Wildlife Refuge, Florida, United States - Lox_Sample_2.4 | ecosystem: Environmental > Terrestrial > Soil > Wetlands | place: USA... | reverse complement strand
GCCCCGGCGATGTATGCGCTGGAGGGCGGCAGCATCGGATTCCAAATTGGCGGCCAGGCTACCGATCTCGTCCTTCTGGTCATGAACGACAGCGGGGCCCGTTCGATTCTCGACAGCAAAATTAAATTGGGCGCCGACGCTTCCGTAGCCGCCGGTCCAGTGGGCCGCGACGCGGCAGCAAACACCGACGCCTACATGCGAGCGGAGATACTCAGCTACTCGCGTTCGCGCGGCCTCTTTGCCGGCATTTCGCTCGAGGGTTCCACGCTTCGCCCGGATAACGACGCTACCGCGGACGTGTACGGCCAGAAGTTCACCGCGCGCGAGATCGTGCTGCGCGACGACGCGCATGTACCTCCCTCCGGCCGCCTCTTGGTTTCCGTGCTGGAGAAGGCCTCACCTCGAAACGAATCGGAACGCCACACCGGCAACTAGTCGCACCGATCAGCCGCTCTTCTTTCGAGGCGCAATGGCCTCCAGAAGAGCGGTTCCTCGGGATGGGCACTCGATGTGCGGTCGATTAATGGCGCCGTTCAGATCGAGTGTCCGAGACAAAAAGACCGGAGCGAGGCAGCCACGTGGAGCCATGCGGTTCGTACTCGATTTGCCGATACTGTTTGGAAATAGGTTCTGAGCCGAGGACTGCAAACCGCGCGGATGCTATTCTATAACGCGCTGATTGCCAGACAATCGGATAATGACACTCCTTAGAGATTAGATTGTGTTTATGCTGGAAAAGACGGCATGGGAACCGCGTGGGCGGTTTCCAGCCAAATCTGGTTTACGCCTTCGAACGGAATTGTCACCGAAGTTTATTATCCAACGGTTGATCGTCCGCAACTCCGGTACCTTCAATACCTGATTACCCGTGGGGAGAGCGGTGGCAGCACGATTTTCATGCTTGCGCCGCAAGAATCGTCTGTCGGACCGTCGGCCACAAGCGTTAAGGGCAATTGCTGCTATCTCGCGTCTCGACGTCCGCGAATGACAACTGCCTTGGACCGAGCCGGTCTGCTATCGTGGTCAGCATGCCTATACGATACGACGCCATCGTCATCGGTACTGGGGCTGGGGGCGGAACCCTCGCGTTACACCTCGCGCGGGCCGGCAAGAAGATCCTTATCCTCGAGCGCGGCCCCTTCATGCCTCAGGAAAAGCTCAACTGGGACACCCCCGCTGTTTTTCTCGACAACCGTTATCACACCAAAGAGATCTGGCAAGACAAAGACGGCAAGGAATTGCACCCGCAACAATCTTATTTCGTGGGCGGACAGACCAAAGTGTTCGGCGCCGCCATGTTTCGCATGCGCGCGGACGATTTTGGCGTGATCCGGCACCAGGGCGGAATCTCTCCGGCCTGGCCGATTGCTTACAGCGAGATGGAGCCCTTTTATACCCGCGCCGAAGAGCTATTTCAGGTGCATGGCGACCTCGGCTTGGCACCCGCCGTACCCGGCGGCTACGGAAGCTCTTTCGACCCCACCGAGCCGTTTCACTCGAAGAAATATCCTTTTCCCCCGCTCGCCAATGAGCCGCGCATGCAGTCCATCGAAGACTCGGTGCGTAAGCTCGGCATCAATACATTTCCCATCCCACTCGGGCTGAAGCGCGACGAGGCCGCGCCGCTCGAATCCAAATGCGTGCGCTGCGATACCTGCGACGGCTATCCGTGCCTCGTACACGCCAAATCCGATGCCGACATCAATTGCATCCGTCAGATTCTGCATCTGCCTAATGTGACTTTGATGACGAACTCGCGAGTTACGCGTCTCCTCACCAATGCGAACGGCACGGAAGTCACGGCAGTCGAAGTGATTCACTCCGGCCCCGGCGTAAGCACCGATGCCTATGCTCCGCCGACGAGCAGCGGCATGACCCTGAATTATTCTGCCGACCTTTTCTGCGTTTGTGCCGGCGCCATCAACTCCGCGGTGATTCTCCTGGCCTCTGCCAACGACAAGCACCCCAACGGGCTCGCCAACTCTTCCGATCAGGTGGGCCGGAATTTCATGTATCACCAGGCGGATGCTTTGCTCGCCATCTCGACGGAACGCAATGAAGACTCATACACCAAGACGTGGGGCACGAATGACTTCTATTTCAAGGATACCGATCCGAGTTATCCGTATCCGCTGGGTCAAGTCCAACCCGTGGGCAGCTTCCACTGGGAAATGATGAAAAGCGATGCGCCGCCACTGACGCCCGGCTTCGCACTCGAAACCATGAAGCACCACGCGGTTCCGTGGTGGCTCACAACCGAGGATCTGCCGGACCCGGAAAACCGCGTCACATTACACAACTCCACCCCGCTCGCCGTCCAGAATAGTCAGCCGGGGCTTGGGGGTCCTCATCCCTCAGGAGACACGGGCCACACCAACGAGTCCGAACACGTTTCCGACAACGCCCCGTATCGAATTCAGCTCTCGTACACGCCCAATAATGTGAAAAGCTTTGAGCGTCTCAAAGATCGCTGGGTCGACATTCTCAAAAGGTCGGGCCACGCCGCCACATCCGTACCGCTCCACGCCTATTTCAAAAAACGCATTCCCATCGAAGGGGTCGGCCATCAGAACGGAACCTGCCGAATGGGGCAAGATCGCTCCTCGAGCGTTCTCGATCCGAACTGCAAGGCCCACGACCTGGACAATCTGTATGTTGTCGACGCGTCGTGTTTCGTCTCGGCCAGCGCCGTTAATCCGTCATTGACGATCATCGCCAACGCAATCCGTATCGCCGACCATATCCTGTCGGAACGTCTCAAATGATTGCCGAGATCTGCCCTAGGCCCACATGGCGAGGTGCTCTTCTATCAAAGCGGATAAAACCGGCCGATGCGCCGGTGATGGAAGCGAAAATCAAGGGCGCCTGGAACAGCGCGAAATAGCTGCAAAGAGTCCGCGGAATGCGCGACTGTGAAGACGATCGAGGGAAGCGCGGAAAAGAGCTTGCAAACGCATTTCTGAATGTGCGTCAATATGCGGCATCATGTTTCGCCGCACGCGGCATTGTCGCGCCAACTCGGGCTTTACTTGAGTCTCCCTCCAATAGGCGACCGTCGGCCGTTTCCACTGTAAGCAGTCTGTAACTGGCGTTCCGCTGGATTGTCTGGCAGCGCGATGCTTTGACGTGCCATCGGCTAATCCATCCGATCGCGCTATCGCGCCTCCATTCAACCTGGTGTGCGCATTTTCAACACGATCCACAACTAAAAAAAGGAGGAGTGAATGCGAGTATTAGGAATTAGTGTTTTAGCTCTCGGCCTGCTGGCCGGAACCGCGGCGATGGCCGCTGGCGCCGGAACCAGCAGTTCAGCTACAGCGGCAAACCTACCGGCTCCGGCGGAGCCGGCCAACGGCAGTTCAGCGGCACATTCGAATGCCGGAGCCAGCGCGACTCCAAAGCCCGCGCCAGGTCCTTCACCGGAGGAAGCGCGCATCGCCAGCGAAATCGAGTCGCTCCGTAGCCTGATCGAAGCTCAATCGGCGCAACTCCAGCAGCAGAGCCAGGAGTTGAAGGAGCAGAGGGAGAAGACGGCTGCTCTTGAAAAACAGCTCAGCGCGCTCGGTCCGGCCAATGGGAAGGCCTCCGGGGTGGATGCTTCTTCACCCTCGGCGAGCACTGCCTCAATCGCGGGAAGTGCGGCATCCAGCGCCACAGTCGCCAGCGGACCTTCCGCCGGCGCCATGCTGAGTTCCGCGGCGCCCTCGACACAGGCCGCGGAGACGCAATTAAACGAGCATGAAATGACCGCCGGCTATCACGACGGCTTCCATTTCGCGACCGCCGACAACATGTTCACGATGACCGTGAACGGTCTCTTCCAGCCACGCTTCACCGCCTTTGATCCCAATGACGACGCTCAGGCTCTCGGCGCGCCGAGTGGGACAAGCAATTTCGATATCTTTCTTGGCCGCTTGGCGTTTGCTGGGTCGGCGTTCGATCCATCGATTCGGTATTTCGTGCAATTTCAAGGAAGCACCTCGGGCAATACCAACCAGACGGACTTCATCGACTGGTTTGCGGAGAAGGACTTTTCCCCAATGCTTGAAGTGCGAATGGGCCGGTCCTGGACGCCGTATTCCTTCGAAAACTTCGACAATCCCGGCACCTATCTCTTCGCGGATTTCTCCGTGGCGGAATACGCGTTCGCGCTTTCGCGCTCGGTGGGCGTCACCGCTACGGGGCAGGACGGCAAGCTTGGCTACGCTTTGATGGTGACAAACTCGGTGGCGGGCCTCGATTCCGGCGTGCAGGAGAACTTCAACCAGAAGCTTGGGTTCATCGGCCACGTGGAATACAACGTTCTGGCGCCGTACGGATACCAAGAAGCGGATCCTAAAGGCGCTCCATCCCCAGAACTGACGATCTGGTCTTCTGCAGCGTACAATCCTGTGGACTCGTCTTCGTCCTTCTCCAACGAGACCGCTGGAGACAGGACCGTTGGCGCAACCACGACGGTGGGTTTTCGCGACGGCTGGTTCTCGCTGCAAAACACCGGCTTCTACCGCCGCACGCTTTCCAGCCTACAGCCGGACTTTAACTCCTGGGGTTACGCGGAGCAGGCCAGTTATTTCCTGGTGCCGCACCATCTGGAAGTCGATGGTCGCATCTCGGGAGTGCTGTGGGGCGCGTCGGATTTCCTGGCGATCACCCCGGCCAGCGAGGTCAACACGTGGTACGCGGGCCCGAACTTTGACTACCATCGCATCGTGGAGCATTCGATTGGGCTGAACTACTACTTGCACGGCAATAACGCCAAACTTCAGACCGCGTACTCTTATTTGACGGGCAATACGTTTGCGAATAAGGGATTCGCGGCTAGCCGCGTTTGGATTCAGGCGCAAGTGATGTTTTAAATGTGAGGCCGGCCGGAACGTCCCGCCTGCGCAATCCCGGGACGCTCCGGCGGCAATTCGGACGTTAATTTCGACGCAGGATTTGGGCTGCGGTGGCCAGCGCCGCGAGTTTCGCGAATGCCGTGGGCGCGTCTGCCACCGGTCTTTCCGCAAACGTTCCAAAGCCGCAATCGGGATTGAGATAGATCCGTTCGGACGAAACGAATTCGGTGAGTTCTCGCACGCGCTGGGCGATCGCAGCGGGATTTTCCACTTCAGCGGTTCGGGGGTTCACTGCCCCGTATCCCACCTGTGCCTGCGGATTGAGGCCGGCCAGAACCGCAGGGGCCCCCGCGCGCGATGTGGCGTATTCCAGCACGAATTGATCGAGCTTCATGCGATTCAGGTAGGGAATCAGCCCGTCATACGGTCCCGCGAGCAGCACGTCTTCCTTGCGGCTCCAGTTGCCGCGGCAGACGTGCACTCCCAATGTCGGCCCGCGAATTCCCTCCACCACCCGATTCAGCAGATTGACGGCGCGCTCAAGCTCGCCCTCGGGACTAGAACTTGCAGCCAGCGCGGCGCACATAAACGTCCGGGTGGCCGAGCGCCCCGCCAGCAACAGTTCCGAAAGCACCGGCTCGTCGAACTGCACCATGTCCGCACCGGCAGCCGCAATTTCGCGCAGTTCCTCGCGCAGCACCTCCACGATGTCGTCACCAAGAACGTCAGCGTCAGGATAAACCGATTCCGAAAGCCCTTTCACCCACATCGATCGCGCCAACAGATACGGCCCCGGCAGCGTAACTTTCGTCGCTCTCATGGTGTGCTGCCGCAGAAAATGAAAATCGTCCAGAACCAGCGGCCTGCGCCGCCGCACTTTGCCAACAACAACCGGGTTCTTAATCGCGAAAGCCGGCACGTCTAGCGCGTTCAACAGGTTTTCGAAAGCGGCCTTATCCTCCACGTAGTCGAGCAATTCCGCGAGCGTCATCAGCTGAATGCCTTCGAGCCGGTCGGTGATGAAGGAATAGAAGTTGTCGCGCCGCTGCTCGCCATCCGACACGATATCCACACCCGCATCTTCCTGATATTTAATCGCCAGTAGGGTGGCCTGATCCTGTAGCTCAGGCAAGGAGGAAGACCGCCGTTTCATCGCGTCCAACAGCCATACGGGCCGCGGCCAGCTGCCGACCACTGTTACCGGATACAGAACGTTGGGTATCATAAATTAGGCCTTGCGCAGTTCCGCGACGATGGAAACTTCGCGCTGGAATGTTTGCGTCACCGGCGAACGCCGCAGTGTTTCGTCGAGCAACTCCTCTAAAACCTCCGCATCGGCCTCCGCATCCACATACACCATTGCGCGAACGCTGCCGAGGCCAGGATTTCCTTCTTCCTGCAATCCGAGATAGACCAGCACATCCTCCGAGCGCGCCTGTAACGATACTTCCAGGTTATGAACCTTGATGCCGCGCCGCGAGGCGCGCCACTGAAATCCCACTGCGATGCATGCGCCCAGCGACCCGATCAAGTATTCCACGGCGCTGATGGCGCGGTCCGCCGTGTCAAAGCTGGCCGGCTGCCCCACGGTGAACGAATGATTGCGCACGAAGACCTGCGCATCCATCCCTCCACCGCCGCGCACGCGCGCGCGCCACACCATGTTGCGCGCCTGTTCCAGATCCTGCCGTAACAACGTGTCTTCCGATTTCTTGCGAATGAAATAGCTGGTCGAACCGGCTTCGCCCGCGCGAGTGGAGAGCAGGTCGTGCCCCACCATTCGGCACCACGCCGGCAAATCCTCGCGCACGCTGCTTTCGCGGCTGCGCACCTCCAGGACTCCGCCGGGGGCCAGCGGCGACATCGAATTGCGAATGATCAACAGCAGCCCGCTGCCGCAATCCAAGTCGCCGCCATCGCACGTGGCATCTGGCGCAATTTCCGGCTCGGCCATCAGCTTTCTTGCTCCTCTGCCATGCGGGTCAGTAGCAGACGCACGGACTGCCCGCGCCAAGAAATTCCACCAGCTTCGCGCCGCCGACAATCGTCGCCCCTGCCACGAGCTTGTCCTCCGCCAGCCCGCGCTTCTTAAAGCACGGCGAACAAACGTAGATCTTCCCGCCGGCCTTGACGAAATTCTCCATCAACTCCTTCAGCGGAGCGAACCCCGATTCGTGAATGTCGTCAGCAAAACCCTTCTGCGCGAGCCGCACTCCTTCCGTGCTCAGAAACACCATCGTGTCCTTATCGGACGCGACGGCGGCGTTCGCCACCACGAAACCCACGGTTGCTTTATCGGTGTCGTTCTTCGAATTGGTGATGCTGACGCAAAAGCTGCCTGCCATATGTGCCTCCTCGTTAATTTAGATGCTCATGAATTTCTACGGCGGATTCGGTAGACCGGATGCTGCGCGAATTCCAGCGTGTGGCCGGTCAGCCGGCACCACGACGGAATGTCTTCCACTGCGCCGGGATCGTGGGCGTGAAGTTCGAAAATCTGGCCGGGCGCGAGCGCGCGCATCCGCCCGGCCAGCTCAATCAAGAGCTCGCCGCAGCCCATGCTCCCCGCGTCCCAAGTCTCCGCTGTCATCGCTGCCTTTCACCGTCGGCGGCTGCCGCTGGCCACTTTGCTACTGTGAAAGCTGTTTGTAAGTGAATTTGCGGGTCCAGCCCGTGTAGGTTTTGCCGTCCACTTCGGCGTACATTTCCACCAGCGCGTTCACCGGACCGTCGTCCTGAGGAGGCTGCATCATCAGGTCGCGCCCGGTGGACCAAACCACGCGCCGGTCATCGAGATTGCCGAAGTAAAAATCGATCTTGCTTTTGTCGAAGCCGTGGTAGCCCGTGGCCGTGGTTAATTCCACCAGGCTTTTGTTTTGCGATGTCAGCGGAAACTCCTTGCCGTAAATATCCGCAAGCGCCACATCGAGAGGAATCCAGCCGTAGTTCGGAGCGTAGAACTGAATCCAGCAATGGTAGCTGGCGTCCACTGGAACTCCATCGAGCGTGGGCTTCAGCAGCGAGCCGTACACCATCCGCGTGGGTATCCCTGCCGCCATGGACAGCGATGCGTACAACGAATGGAAGTCCGTGCAGTTGCCCGATTTCGTCCCCAGGCAAAATTCCGTGCTGCCCGTTGACGAGGCGTGCATGCGGCCCGGGTATTCCACCCAGTAGGTGATGTTGTCGAGCGTCCAGTTGTAGATCTTGCGTGACGCCAAAATTGGATTTGTTTCGCCGCCCACGATCTGCGCGGCCAGCTTTTTGATCTCCGGATTGATAATCACGTAGGTGGTCGGCAGCAGGTAACGCTCCAGCGCTTTTCGTTCGGCCTCCGTCAGCGGACGCGTCTTCGAAGGATCGAGATGCGTCAGAATTTCCTCTCGCCGCTCGTGGAACCGCTCGATAATCGTTACGTCCGGCTGTTTGGGATTGGTGACATCAACGTAACCAACGCGGTTCCCCCACGAATCCTTACGGTATTCCACGTGGTAGGGCGTCGCCGCCGTGAAATCGGTCACTTTCGTGTAGGCGTTCTCCTGCGGGACGGCAAACCAAATGCGAACCTGATGGGCGCCCTTGGGCACCTTCAAGGTCAGAACGTTCTGCACGGCAAAAGATGCGTGCTCCGGCTGTTCGGATAGAGCGGCGGCTCCTTTATTCGCGGAAGCCGCCGCGCAGCATCCTAACAACGCCACCAGCGCAAACTGACACTTCAAACTTGTACGCAACAATGGATAATCCCTCCTTTAAAAGGATGAAAAGTGATTACGTGCGATCAGCGAAACGGCCGACGGTCGCTTAAAAGGAGGGCATTCAAGTAAAGCCGGTGGTGCGGTAGCGGCGATGAGGCAGTGCAGCCATACGGGACGTATTCACTCACAGGACAGTGGCTCTTCGCAAGCCTTTTCGTTGCCGTTTTTTCAGGGCGACCCTCGGTCAGGCCTGAAGGGTGTACTTAGCTGCGTAAAGAACGTTCGAAAAACCCCCAGCTAGGCGTCGCGTCCGTAGTTTTTGCGAAGAATCGCGCCCAGCAGCACCACCAAGGCGATCAAACGGGCCACGTAGATCCAGGGGCTTCCTTCGCTCGGATGCGGCATCACGGACAAAACCACTCGATTCATTCCCTCGACGAAAAAGAACAGCGCGAAAGCCGCGAATAGCGAGTCCTTGGTATCCCGCCAGAACCGCAGGAAAAATACGAACGCGGTGAACGAAGCCGCGGCAGTCACGCCGAGCAGGTAAATGTCGATCATTGGCCGCTCTCCCATATGAGGCCAAAGAGCAGAACCGCGAGCGAAACAGTGGTCATGGCCAGTCGCAGTGGGAATAGATTCACGGACGTAAGCAGCACGATGTCGACGAACACGAGACAGTTCGAGAGCGTCAGCCCCGCGAAACACAGTCCGCTCCACAGCAGGAGCCTTCGCCTCCCGCGGGCGTATCCCCGAAGCAGAAATACGGAGCAAGCAAGACTTGTGAAAGCTGCCAGTAAATACACGGCTGACGCCATCGCTATGTTTCTTCCTTTTTAGTAAAGCGGAACGCGCGTGCGAAATCGCGCACCGCCGCTGAGGGTTTCGAATGAATTAACTGGGAAATCCGGACCAGCTGGCGCCGGTAGGTCTCGTCCACAAGGCCGAGCAGCTGATCCTGGTCTTCGGATGCCGCCGCGTAGAAATACGTTGATGCTTCGGAATCACGATGAATGAGGTTCCGGCGAACGAGATCGTCGAGCAGACCGCGAGCAGCCTCACGGCTGATATACAGACGTTTGCTCAGATCTGATATGGTCCATTTTTGCGGTCGGGTGTCGCGCAGCAGCAGCAAAGCCTCAAGATGAGGCACGCTTTCTATCTGGTCGATAATGAAACGGATTACTGCCGCGTCAGTATTGTCCTGATCCGATGTCATCGGTTAAGCGGACCCAATCCAGAAGCTTGCAGCGGATCGAACCATCAAGGCGCTGCAACTCACGACGATGGCGCACACTCCGCAAGCACCCCTGCACGGAGAACAAACCACAACTCATTTGCACAATCCAGCAAAATGTTGCGGCCCCTACGAAAGCGGGTCAGCATATCACTTAGACCTTTAAATCACATGCGCCCTTCTCCCTACCCGCTTCTAGGGTGTTTCCTCTAGAGCCTCTGCTGGCGAAAGCTGATACGAATAGCATCATTTCGCGAGTTCGAGGTCTTCGTGCGCGTCATTGATCCAGCCCCGCATCCGGCCATCAAGAGCTAAGAGAAAACGAGGAGATTTTACATGAGCCGCAACTCAACCAATGGCGCCGATAGAGCCGCCCCCACTGCCGGAGGTGTCACGACCGCGGCTTACCCGAATGTCGATCTCACATCTTCGGAGCTCGGGCAACTCCTGGCGGGACTCCAGACCATGCGAGACGGTGACTTTTCCGTGCGGCTCCCCAGTAGCTGGACGGGACTGGCCGGAAAAGTAGCCGATACCTTCAACGAGATCGTCTCCGCGAATCAGCAGATGGCCCACGAACTAAAGCGCATCGGCCAAGTGGTTGGAAAGGAAGGCCGCACTCGCGAGCGCACGCGCTTCCAGCACTCCAAGGGCAATTGGGGGCAAATGGAGGTATCCGTCAATGAACTGGTCGAGGACCTTCTGCGCCCCACCGCCGGGGTGACCAGGGCTATCGCCGCCGTGGCGCAAGGGAACCTGACTCAGACCGTGCGATTGGACGTGGACGGGCGCCCTCTGGAAGGCGAGTTCCTTCGCTCCGCCACCATCGTAAACACCATGATTCAGCAGTTGGGCGTGTTCACGTCCGAAGTGACGCGCGTTGCCCGCGAAGTTGGTACGGACGGAAAGCTCGGCGGCCAGGCACAAGTTCCTGGCGTGGCCGGCACCTGGAAAGACCTGACTGACTCCGTAAACTCGATGGCCAGCAACTTGACTGGTCAAGTGCGCAACATCGCGGAAGTTGCCACCGCCGTAGCCAGCGGAGACCTCTCTCGCAAGATCACCGTCGACGTCCGCGGCGAAATTCTGCAGCTGAAAGAAGCCATCAACACCATGGTGGATCAGCTGCGATCCTTCGCTTCCGAGGTCACCCGCGTGGCTCGTGAAGTGGGAACCGACGGCAAGCTCGGAGGCCAAGCGATCGTTCCTGGCGTGGCGGGCACTTGGAAAGACCTTACGGACTCCGTGAACGCAATGGCCGGCAATCTGACCGCGCAAGTTCGAAATATCGCCGAGGTTACCACGGCAGTCGCGCGCGGCGACCTTTCCCGCAAGATCACCGTGGACGTGAAAGGCGAAATTCTGGAGCTCAAGAACACCATCAACACCATGGTGGACCAGCTCAACGCCTTCGCCGGTGAAGTGACGCGCGTGGCGCGCGAAGTGGGCACGGAAGGCAAGCTCGGAGGCCAAGCGCAGGTCCCTGGCGTGGGCGGCACTTGGAAGGACCTCACCGACAACGTCAACTTCATGGCCAGCAACCTGACTGGCCAGGTCCGCAACATCGCCGAAGTGGCCACGGCAATCGCTAGTGGCGACCTCTCCCGCAAGATCACTGTGGACGTGCGCGGCGAAATTTTGCAGCTCAAAGAAACTCTGAACACGATGGTGGACCAACTGAACCGATTCGCTGGCGAAGTAACCCGCGTGGCGCGCGAGGTCGGCAGCGAAGGCCGCCTGGGAGGTCAAGCCAACGTGCCAGGGGTTGCGGGCACTTGGAAAGACCTCACTGACTCCGTGAACTCGATGGCCGGCAACCTGACCGCGCAAGTTCGAAATATCGCCGAGGTTACCACGGCAGTCGCGCGCGGCGACCTTTCCCGCAAGATCACCGTAGACGTGAAAGGCGAAATTCTGGAGCTCAAGAACACCATCAACACCATGGTGGACCAGCTCAACGCCTTTGCCGGTGAAGTGACGCGCGTGGCGCGCGAAGTGGGCACGGAAGGCAAACTCGGAGGCCAGGCGGAAGTTCCCGGGGTGGGCGGCACCTGGAAGGACCTCACCGACAACGTCAACTTCATGGCCAGCAACCTCACCGCGCAGGTCCGCAACATCGCCGAAGTGGCCACGGCTGTGGCCCGCGGCAATCTTTCCCGCAAGATCACCGTGGACGTGAAGGGCGAAATCCTCGAGTTAAAAGACACCATCAACACGATGGTCGATCAGCTGCGTTCCTTCGCCTCGGAAGTAACCCGCGTAGCGCGCGAAGTGGGCACCGACGGAAAACTGGGAGGCCAGGCGCAGGTGCTCGGCGTCGGCGGTACCTGGAAAGACCTCACCGATTCCGTGAACTCGATGGCCAGCAACTTGACCGGCCAGGTTCGCAACATCGCCGAAGTTTCCACCGCCATTGCGAGCGGCGACCTCTCGAAAAAAATCACGGTGAACGTCAGCGGCGAGATTTTGCTGCTGAAGGAAACCATCAATACCATGGTCGACCAGCTCAACGCCTTTGCTGGTGAAGTGACGCGCGTGGCGCGCGAGGTGGGCAGCGAAGGACGGCTAGCCGGTCAAGCCAACGTGCCCGGGGCCGCCGGCACTTGGAAAGACTTGACCGACTCTGTGAACTCCATGGCCGGCAACTTGACGGCGCAAGTTCGCAACATCGCCGAGGTCACCACCGCCGTGGCGCGCGGCGACCTTTCCCGCAAGATCACTGTGGACGTGAAGGGCGAAATCCTCGAGCTGAAAGACACCATCAACACCATGGTCGATCAGCTGCGATCCTTCGCCTCGGAAGTCACCCGCGTGGCGCGCGAGGTCGGCACCGAGGGCAAGCTGGGCGGACAAGCGCAAGTGCCGGGCGTCGGCGGCACTTGGAAAGACCTCACCGATAACGTCAACGTTATGGCCGCCAACCTGACGGAGCAGGTGCGCGGCATCGTAAAGGTCGTTACCGCCGTGGCTAACGGCGACTTGGCTAAAAAACTCACCGTGAACGCGAAGGGCGAAGTCGCCGCTCTGGCGGATACGATCAACAACATGACCGATACGCTCGCCACCTTCGCCGATCAGGTTACCTCCGTGGCGCGCGAAGTCGGCGTGGAAGGGCGGCTCGGTGGACAGGCAAACGTGCCGGGCGCGGCGGGCACTTGGAAAGACCTCACTGGAAACGTCAACCTGCTGGCTGATAACCTCACCAACCAGGTTCGAGCCATCGCCGAAGTCGCTACCGCGGTAACCAAAGGTGACTTGACCCGGTCGATTCAAGTGGAGGCAAGAGGCGAAGTCGCCGAGCTAAAAGACAACATCAACACGATGATCGATAACCTGCGCCTCACCACCGAGCGCAACACCGAGCAGGATTGGCTGAAGACCAACCTCGCGCGGTTCACCGGCATGTTGCAGGGCCAAAGAGACCTCGCGACAGTCGGACAAATGCTGCTTTCCGAACTGGCGTTTATCGTGAATGCCCAGCAGGGCGTGATTTATCAGTTGGAGACGGAAGAATCAGGCGGGATGAGGCAGCTCTCCGCGTTCGCTGACGATGGCGAGCACGGACACCCACAGCACTTGCGGCTGGGCGAAGGGCTGATCGGACAGTGCGCGATCGAAAAGCGCCGCATTCTAATAACCGAGGTGCCGGAGAGCGCTATCTCGATTCGCTCCGGGCTTCTCAAGGCCATCCCGAGAAACATCATCGTGTTGCCAGTGCTTTTCGAAGGGCGCGTCAAGGCGGTTATCGAGCTCGCTTCTTTGAGCGCGTTCACCACTTCCCATCTGGCCTTGCTCGATCAGCTGATCTCCAGCATCGGCATCGTGCTCAATAGCATTGAGGCAACCATGCAGACCGAAGCCCTGCTGAAGCAATCGCAGCAGCTGGCCACCGAGCTGCAAACGCAGCAGAAAGAGTTGCAGCAGACCAACGAACAGCTGGGACAAAAAGCGCAGCAACTGGCCGAACAAAACGTGGAAGTCGAGCGCAAAAACCAGGAAATCGAACAGGCCCGCCGCGCGTTGGAAGAGAAAGCCAAGGAACTGGCGCTCACTTCGAAATACAAATCGGAATTCCTGGCGAACATGTCGCACGAACTGCGTACGCCTCTTAACAGCATCTTGGTCCTCGGAGAGCAGCTCAGCCAGAATCCTGACGGCAACCTCACACCGAAACAGGTCGAGTTTTCCCGCACCATCCATGGCGCCGGCACGGACCTGCTGAACCTGATCAGCGATATCCTCGATCTTTCGAAAATCGAATCGGGAACCGTCTCGGTGGAAGCCGAAGAGGTATTCTTCTCCAGCTTGGTCGAAACCGTGGCCCGGCCGTTCCGGCACGAGGCGGACAATCGGCGCCTCGCTTTCGAAGTGCACACCGATGCGCATCTGGGCCGCAGCATGGTCACCGACTCAAAGCGCTTGCAGCAGGTGCTGAAGAATTTGCTCTCAAACGCGTTTAAGTTCACCGAGCACGGCGGCGTGCGCATATCGGTAACCCAAGCGGCGGGCGGCTGGAGTCCGGACCACCCAATTCTCCGTACGGCCGCATCGGTCGTCTCATTCGAAGTGGCCGATACCGGCATCGGAATCCCTTTTGAAAAGCAGCGCATCATCTTTGAAGCTTTCCAGCAGGCGGACGCCGGAACCAGCCGGAAATACGGCGGAACCGGTCTGGGATTGGCAATCAGCCGCGAGTTGGCGAGCCTGCTTGGCGGCGAAATTCAGTTGCGAAGCGAGCCGGGACGCGGAAGCGTTTTCACGCTGTATCTGCCACTGACCTACGTCGGTCCCTCGGTTCCGAGCGTTGTTGCAAGCGGCCGAGCGTTGAACTCGGGCATCCCGATTCAGATAGCCTCTCCTGCTGCGGAACATGCGATCGAACAGATTCCTGACGACCGAAACGCCATCGAACCGGGCGACGCGATTCTCCTGATCGTCGAAGACGATCCGCAGTACGCTCAGCTGCTGTGTGATCTTTCGCGCGATATCGGTTTCAAGGTTCTGGTCGCGCACCGTGGATCAGATGCCCTGGCGCTGGCGCGCGAGTACCATCCATCAGCCGTCTCCCTGGATGTATTTTTGCCGGACATGCTAGGCTGGACGGTGTTGAATCATCTCAAACAAGATCCCGCCACACGCCACATTCCGGTGCAAATCCTCACGATGGATGAAGACCGGCGCTACGGCCTGGCGCGCGGCGCGTTCTCGTTCGTAACCAAACCGCCTTCCACGAAGCCTCTGGAGGCTGCCCTAACCAAAATCAAGGATTACTCGGCGCCCCGCCGCAAACGCTTGCTCGTCGTGGAAGACAATCCCGCCGAACAGGTGAGCGTCAAAGCGCTACTTGGGCATGATGACATCGATGTGGAGGTCGTTGATTCCGGCGCGGACGCCCTCGACCTGATCGGCAATCGGCAATTCGATTGCGCCGTGCTCGACCTTCGCCTTCCGGACATGTCTGGCTTCGAAGTTCTCGAGAAACTCGGCAACAATCCCGAGCTCTGCGACTTCCCTGTTGTAGTGTTCACTGGCAAAGAGCTCTCGCCCGATGAAGACGCCCGCCTCCACGCGCTGGCTCGCAGCGTTGTGGTGAAGGGCGTGGAGTCGCCCGAGCGCCTGCTGGACGAAACATCGCTCTTCCTGCACCGGGTGGTTTCCGAACTTCCACCCGAGAAGCAGAAGATGCTCGATCGCTTGCATCGTTCTGACGAAGCGCTCATGGGCAAGAAAGTTCTGATCGTCGACGACGACGTTCGAAACATCTTCGCTCTGAGCAGCGTTCTGGAGCGTCGCGGAGTCGTCGTGCTCACCGCCGGCACGGGCCGCGAGGCGATTTCGACCCTAGGATCGACGCCGGATGTGGCCATCGTTCTGATGGACATCATGATGCCTGAAATGGATGGTTACGCGACCATGCAGGCTATCCGCCAGAATCCACTTTGGCGCCGTCTGCCGATCATTGCGCTGACCGCCAAGGCGATGAAGGGCGACCGCGAAAAATGTCTCGAAGCAGGAGCATCCGAGTATCTGGCAAAGCCAGTCAATACAGACCAATTGCTTGCAGCCCTCAGAATGTGGCTGCACCGGTAGGGTTATGACAAATGCCTTTATCCCAATCCGTGGTTTCTCAAGCTGAACGAATGAGCAGCGACGCGCAATCCAAATCAAAAGTGAACATTCTCATGGTGGACGACCATCCGGGCAAACTGCTCAGCTACGAAGCCATCCTCGCGGAGCTGGACGAGAACCTTATCAAGGCAAGTTCGGGCCGCGAGGCGATGGAGGTGCTCCTGAAGAACGACATTGCCGTCGTTCTAATGGACGTGAACATGCCGGAGCTGGACGGCTTCGAGCTCGCCGACATCATCCGCCAGCATCCGCGATTTGAAAAAACCGCCATCATTTTCATCTCCGCCGTGCACTTGACGGATCTGGACCGGCTGAAGGGCTACCAGCGCGGCGCGGTCGATTACATCGCCGTGCCGGTCATCCCGGAAGTGCTGCGCGCCAAAGTCAGCGTGTTCGCCGATCTGCACCGCAAAAGCCGCGACCTCGAAATGCTCAATTTCGAACTGCGGTGTCTCTCCGCCCAGCTGATCGCCGCGCAGGATGACGAGCGACGCCGCCTGGCGCGCGAAATGCACGACGGGTTCGGGCAAGACCTGGTCGTCACCAAAATGGCTCTCGACCGCATCGCTTTAGCCGAAGACTGCCCGCCGTGGTCGCGAGAGGCAGCTTCCAGCGCTGCCACCGTGGTGAACGGCGTCATCCAACAGGTTCGCAGCACGTCGCATCTTTTGCACCCGCCCATGCTCGACGAAATCGGCTTGGAATCCGCGCTGGAATGGTATCTCGACGGACTCTCCAAGCGGAGCGGCATCGAAGTCTCAATGGACATTCAGCCTCTTCAATTCCCGCGTCTGACACCGGAGCTCGAAACCACTGTGTTCCGTATCGTTCAGGAGGCGCTTACGAACATTTTGCGCCACGCCAGCGCCACAACAGCCTTCGTGCGGCTTCTGAAAGACGGAGACCAACTGACCATTTCGATACGCGACAACGGAAAAGGAATTTCAGACAAAATCACCACGTTTCGCTCGGCCCGTGTGGGAGTTGGAATCGGAGGAATGCGGCAGAGAGTTCGAGCGCTCGGCGGCGAGTTTGGAATCAGCAACACCCAGCCCGGCACCTTGGTCCAAGCCGTGATACCGCTTACGCCCGCCGCACGGACGGAGGTCACCGCCACGCCCTAAACGCATCTCTACGCGAAGGCCCGCCATTCGGTTCGGCGCCAGGAACAAAGCTTACAGCTCCTTTGGCGCTTCGTTTTCATTCAAATCATTGTGGATCGACTCAGTTCGAACCCGCTCATAGTTCCAGCAGATCCGATGAGCAGTTGTGGTATGTCGCCTCGCCGACCTGCCAGTGGTATTATGCGGCGCGATTTAGATACGCCCCCAAACCTAGTGGAATGATCGCGCAGTAATCCGGCTACTTGGCGGTTATACGAACGAAGGGAAGGAATTCATGATGAGACGAAACCTCATAACAATCGCGCTCGTTATCCTCGCGGGCTTTGCCGTAGTCAGCCCATCGCCGGCCCGCGCATCCGACGTATGCGGCCGGACGTGCCTCGACGGTCTGGTTGACCAGTACATCGCCGCGATGGTGGCCCACGATCCGGGGCGCCTTCCGCTCGCGCGGCACGTGAAGTTCACCGAAAATGGAATTCAGCTTCGGCTCGGCGACGGCCTATGGGCTACGGCTAGCGCGCCGGGACATTACAAGCTCTACGTACCCGATCCTGAAGATGGAGAAGTCGGTTTCTATGGAACTGTGTTTGAAAACGGCACGCCGGTGCTGCTAGGGCTGCGGTTGAAAGTGGATTACGGACTGATCAGCGAAATCGAGACGATCGTCGCGCGTTCGTCCGGATCATCGGCCATGCCCAGCGCCGGCAAGACGCTGGAGGGGAAAGGACATCCTCGGCCGCAATTCTCCGAAATCATCCCACCGGATCAGCGCATGTCTCGGGCGGACCTAGTGCGCATCGCCAACATGTATTTCACCGGATTGGGCGCAAATACCGGCCACAACACCGCGCCTTTCTGGCCCAGCTGCGAACGTTGGGAAAACGGGATGCAAACCACGGACCAGCCGCGTTCGGGAAGGACCGGCTTCGATGTGCTGGCGCTCGGCTGCTCGGCTCAACAAAAGAGCGGATTTTTCAGCTTTGTCACCGGCATCCGCAACCGCCGCTATCCGATTGTCGATCGAGAGAACGGATTGGTAATGTCATTCGCCTTCTTCGATCACCAGGGCGCGCTGCAAGAGGTCCATTTGACGAACGGGGAAACCGTTCCCTCGCCAGTGAAGGCGCCTCTTACACTCGAAATTTCCGAGCTGTTTCAGATACACGGCGGCAAAATCGACCAGATTGAAGCGGTGATTGACACCGTGCCCTACGGCATGACCGCGGCTATTTGGGATCAGCCGCTGGTCGAAGAGCCGTCGGACTACGCAATGCGACCGGCTCAGTGACGAATCGCACATCGGCGAGTTCGCAACATGAAGAAAGAAGACGCCGCCTCATCCTGACCGGCTGTCCGCAAGCCCCGTTACGAACCGGCTGAGTGCGTCTGCATGAACTTCAACCTGCCCCTGCGAAGCGGTTCGGCGATCAGCGCGATCAGAAACACGCCGGCGATGATTGCCAGCGCATCACGAAACGTTTGCATTTCTCCCAGAGCTACCAGGAGTGTGGTTGAAAGCGCGGCAGGTTGGCTGGCGTTCAAGAGAAGGTTGATGACTGTGGTAAAAATCGCCGCTAATGCGACGGCCCACATGCGATCCCAGGACAAATGACCGGATGGCAATAATTTCGGCGTGTGCCACGCGTTGACGATCCACAGGCCGAGAAAGCCCGAACCCAGCCCCACCAAATGCCCTACGATCACATTATAAAGTCGAGCGCTTTTCATCTGCGGCTGTTCGATCACCTCGTAAGCCGTGGGACCCAAACTGGCAAAAATCAACGGTTGGCTCACCGCCCAGGCAATCGCCGAGATCACCAGGACGATCCCTGCCTCGGCAAATGACCAGTACAAATTATGTCGGCGTTTTTTCTGCACGGATGTAACTCCTCAGGAGCACGCATAAGTACCTCGATGGTGTTTGTTCTCGTCCGAGCGAAAACCCAGGGACTTTCTAGATCGAGGTAAGCGAGGGACGAACGCGCGGGTGCGCAGACAACGCGACTCCGCGTCAGCTCGCTTTGCGATGCGCGGTGCGGCGGCGCGTCGGATGTGCAGCAACTCTCGAAGGGCCCGGCTTCGCGGCGGCGCGCTCCCGCGTGGGAGTTGCGGCCGCTTCCAGGCTCTTCTTTAGCGCGGACATTATATCGATCACGGGTGCGCGGCGCTGCTCCGGAACCGCGGCAATTTCCTTGCCCTCGCGCTTCGCTTCGATCAGCTCCTGAAGGCGTTCCTGATATTCGTCGTGGTACTTCCGGAGATCAAATTTCTCGGAAAGGTTGGAGACCAGCTGTTCGGCGAGTTTTAATTCTTGCGGTGCAAGCTTCATGTGCTCCAAATCGCCGAATCCAGGCGCTTCGCGAATCTCGTCGGCGAAAAACATGGTGTGCAGCGCCAGTCCGTGATGATATGGCCGAAGAAAGACAGTGTATTCACGCTGGTGCATGGTCACTTTCGCGATGCCCACTCGATGCGTGTCTTCCATCGTTTTCACCAGCAGCGCGTACGCCTTGCGTCCTTCCGCTTCCGGCACCACGTAATACGAGGCGTCGAAATCCAGCGGATCGATTTCCGCAGCGTCGGCGAAGCTCAGAATTTCCATGGCCCGCGCGGACTCCGGTTCGATCTTCTTCAGATCCTCCGGCTCGATCAGCACATATTTCCCCTTTTCGTATTCGTAACCCTTCACCACCTCAGAGCGGTCCACCATCCGATTGTGCGTGGGACAAAACAGGGGCTGACGCAATCGCGTGTGGCATTCCTTGTGCAGCTGATGAAGACTGATGCGCGTTGTGCGCGCGGCGGCATATAAGCGAACCGGAACCGAAACAAGTCCGAATGAGATGAATCCTTTCCAGACTGACGCTGCCATGTCTCGCCCTCCTCCGCGCCCTGGGGCTACCAGTCTAGTGCGACGGTGTGCGGCGCGAACATCCGGCCTTCTCCTGAGGGGCGCAACGGCTCCGCTGCCGCCGAATTCGCCGAGAGGGCCTTCACGCCAAGCTCGATCGCCAGGCGCAAAAAAAGGAGGGGGCTTGCACCCCCTCCCGATAGGGTTCGGTTTGTCGCATTACGATCTGTTAGCGGTTAACTGTTTGCATTCGCAGACGGAGAGGCCTTCGACAGTTCGCCATCGAGCGGCCGCGCTGATGCAGGAACTGATGGACGGTCGGGCCCCTCAATGATCTGCTTCGCCGAAAGATCTCGACCATAGAGAGCGTGGTCGCCATCGTTGTCCGGGTGCAGGGTCGCGCCTTTCAACGACACACCGGCGAACACGCCGCGAGCGCGGGAATAACTCAGGATTTCCGCGCGCATGTAAGCATCCGTGCTTGCGCCAGCCGAGCGGCCCTTCGGCCCCGCGGCGATCGAAGCACCGACGCCCAGCTTCACTTTGCTCTGCAAAAGACTATTCACGCCGGAATCGTTCATGATCAATAGGACGACGTCGGTTGCCTCGCCTCCGATTTGAAAACCGAAGCTCCCGCCCTCCAGCGAGTACATGGCTGGCGGACCCCACGGCCCCGTAAAGTGCCGACCCGTGCGGCAGACCATGGCGCCGTGGCCGTAGCGCCCTCCCACTCCGAATGCGGCTTTCACCACCGACGGGAGAACCACCACGCATTTCGCGTCGTTTAGCAGGTTTTGGGGAATGTTGTCTGGAACATTAAGAATTTGGTGGATCACCATCGCCGACTCTTTAAGCCGCTGTTGTTCCTGGCTTTTCTCGTCGGCCATGGCCGGAAGAACCATCACTAAAGCCACCGCGGCTGCGATGACACTTCGAGCGATGCAACGCACACGAATCTCCTTTCAAGGTGACCGAACGGCTTACGCTCTTCGCGCGAGGCCGCTCAGCAGAGCAACAACGAACAGGATCAGGAAGATGAAGAACAGCACCTTTGCAATGCCCGCCGCAGCCACCGCGATTCCCGCGAACCCAAAAACCGCGGCAATAATCGCAATGATGAAAAACGCTAGCGCCCAACGTAGCATGTTCCCTCCTCAAGGCCGGGTCTCCGCTCCGACACACAGAAGCGATTCCCAATTGTGCCGCGTGCCTCACGCCGGCGAAATCTACGGAAGTATGTATTTCGGTATGCGATGCGCCGTGGGTTCGATATCAGGTGAACTCCCGTCGCGGTATGCTGCTGGTAGGGTAATCCACGCACTGCTCGCCCCGTTTTTCGGGAATTCACACCCTTGCGACTCATAAGCTGGAAAATGCATCTTACTGGCCAGCGCTCGGAAAGAGTCGGAAGGAGGAAGTGATGGAAGATACCGCAACTCGCAACAGGCCGTCGGCGGAGGGTCCCACTGAACCTGCGGCGGATTTGGGGAAAAAAGCCGTCGACGAAATCTCCGGCGGCCTGCGCCGATTGCTGGCTGATGTGTTCGCGCTCTACCTGAAAACCAAAAACTTCCACTGGCACATGACCGGTCCAAATTTCCGCGACTATCATTTGTTACTGGATGAGCATGGCACGCAAATTTTCGAAATGACCGACGATATCGCGGAGCGCGCCCGAAAGCTCGGCGGCACCACGATCCGCTCAATCGGCGACATCTCCAAGCATCAGCGGCTCAAGGACAACAACGAAGAAGCGGTTCCTCCCATCCAGATGCTGCACGAACTTTGCAGGGATAATCGCGAGCTCACCCGTTTCATGCGCTCTATGCATGAAGTTTGCGAAAAGTACAATGATGTCGCCACGGCCAGCTTGATTGAGGTTTGGCTGGATCAAACTGAACGTCGCTCCTGGTTTTTGGGCGAAATTACAGGCGATCGCCAGGAGGCGAAGCGCGAGTCTTCGAAAGCGGCAGCTCAGAGCGCCAAGTAGCCCGTCCCCTTGCCGCATCGCTTCCGGAGGCGCCAATCTCCAGATTGGTGCCTCCTGCTCTGCTGTCTGCAAAGTTTCCCGTGTCACTTCACGCGCGGACTCTCGTACCTGTCCGATACATAGGTTGCATTTTTCCCGATCAACCATGCCGCCGCCAGTCCTATTATGGTAGGGATGAGCGCCGACCAAAACTGCCGCCGTGTTGACGTCCCCATCCGAAGGGCCGTGATCGAATCGCTTCGGCCAGAGATCGATGCGGGACGCTTTCCCATTAAACGCACGGTCGGCGACAAGGTCGAAGTCACGGCGGACATTTTCTGCGACGGTCACGACCTACTGAGCGCGCGGCTTCTCTATCGCACCAAGAGCCAGTCCGAATGGAACAGCTCGCCGATGCGCGAGATCGTCAACGACCGATGGGCCGGCGCCTTTCGCATCGGCACGCAAGAAGCTCACGTCTACACGGTTGAGGCTTGGCCGGACGCGTTCAAGAGCTGGATCCGCGATCTCAAAAAGCGAAAAGACGCGGACCAAGATCTGTCGCTGGAATTTCTGGTCGGCGCTGAACTCATCGCCAAAGCGGCCTCGCGGGCCGGTAACAGCGCCGATACCGACGCTCTGCGCGAATCAGCGCGCCAACTTCTCGAACTCCACAAGAACGACCCAGAGAGAGCCTTCGAACTCTCCGCGAGCGAAGAACTTGCAATCGTGATGGACCGCCATCCCGATCTGGACGCGGCGACCCGCTACGATCGCGAATTAACCGTGGTGGTGGACCGCGATCTCGCTCGATTCAGCTCCTGGTACGAGATGTTCCCCCGCTCCTGCACGGCCGATGCGTCGCAGCACGGCACGTTTCGCAGTTGCATCGAGCGCCTCGACTATGTGGCGGAAATGGGTTTCGACATTCTGTACCTGCCACCCATTCACCCGATCGGCGAAATCGAACGGAAAGGCAAAAACAACTCCACCGCGCGCTTGCAAGCCGACGTGGGCAGCCCGTGGGCCATTGGATCGAAGCTCGGCGGCCACAAAGCAATTCACCCGCAACTCGGCGCCCTGGACGATTTCCGTGAGCTGCTCGCCGAAGCCGAAAAACGCGGCATCGAGATCGCGCTGGATTTAGCGTACCAGTGCGCGCCGGACCACCCTTACGTGCACGAGCATCCGGAGTGGTTCCGCATCCGGCCGGACGGTTCCGTGCGATACGCGGAGAACCCTCCCAAGAAATATCAGGATATCTACCCCCTCAATTTCGATAGCGAGCACGCGCGGGAGCTTTGCCAAGAGCTGAAGAGCATCGCGCTATACTGGATCGCGCAGGGCATCCGGATTTTTCGGGTTGATAATCCCCATACCAAGCCTTTCGCGTTTTGGGAATGGCTGATCGGCGAGGTGCGCGGCCGGCATCCGGACGTGATTTTCCTTGCCGAAGCGTTTACGCGGCCGAAGGTCATGTACCGGCTGGCCAAGCTTGGATTCACGCAGTCCTACACCTATTTCACATGGCGCAACACCAAATGGGAATTGACCGAATATTTCCAGGAACTGGCGCAAACAGACGTGAGAGAGTTTTTCCGCCCGAATCTCTGGCCGAATACTCCAGATATTTTGACGGAATATCTGCAATATGGCGGGCGTCCCGCCTTCGTGATTCGCTTGTGCCTGGCGGCCACTCTCGGTGCGAATTACGGAATTTACGGGCCTGCCTTCGAGCTGTTCGAAAATCGCCCGGTGCGTTCCGGCAGCGAGGAATATCTGGATTCCGAGAAGTATCAGATCCGCGCCTGGGATATCGCACGGCCAGACAGCCTGAAGGATCTGATCGCCAGGATCAATCGAATCCGAAAAGAAAATCGCGCCCTGCAAACCGGCGAGAATCTGCGGTTCCATACCGTCGACAACGAGCAGATCATAGCCTTCAGCAAAATGACCGAGGATCGTTCCAGCGTGATCGTCGTGCTCGTCAATCTCGATCCCCATTACAAACAATCCGGATGGATCGATCTGCCGCTCGACTATTTCCAGATCGAACCGCAGCAGGAATACCAGCTGCACGACCTGGTGACCGAGGATCGCTATTTATGGCAAGGGCCCCGCAACTACGTGGAGCTCGACCCGCAGCGCATGCCCGCGCACATATTCCGTCTGCGGCGCCGCGTGCGGTCCGAGCAGGATTTCGATTACTTTCTCTGACGAGCGCGACCATACCGTGACCGTGCCGCAGCAATCTGAATGGTACAAGGATTCGGTCATTTATCAGTTGCACGTTCGCGCGTTTTACGACAGCAACGACGACGGCATCGGCGATTTTCGCGGTCTGCAACAAAAGCTCGACTATCTGCAGGGACTTGGCATTAACGCCTTGTGGCTCCTTCCCTTTTTCCCTTCTCCGTTGCGCGACGACGGCTATGACATCGCCGACTACTGCTCCGTCCATAAGAGTTACGGAGCTCTCGAAGACGTAAAGGCTTTCCTCGCCGCAGCCCACGAACGCGGCATGCGGGTCATCATCGAATTAGTCTTGAACCATACCTCCGACCAGCACCCGTGGTTTCAAGAAGCGCGCAGCTCCCGCGATAATCCGCGCCGCAACTGGTACGTGTGGAGCGACACCGACGAGCTTTACCGCGACGCCCGAATCATTTTCGTCGATACCGAGCTTTCCAACTGGGCCTGGGACCCGGTCTCAAAATCTTATTACTGGCATCGCTTCTTCAGCCACCAGCCGGATTTGAACTACGATAATCCCGAAGTCCGCGAAGCCATGTGGAACGTCATGAAGTTCTGGCTGGAATTGGGTGTCGATGGGTTCCGCCTGGACGCGGTTCCGTACCTGGTCGAGCGCGACGGCACATCCTGCGAAAATCTTCCGGAAACCCACGATATCGTCCGCGAGCTGCGCCGCCGGCTCGACAACTCCTTTCCCGGCAAACTGCTGCTGGCCGAGGCAAACCAGTGGCCGGCGGACGTCAGCGCCTACTTCGGGCACGGCGATGAATTTCAAATGGCTTTTCATTTTCCGCTCATGCCCCGCATGTTCATGGCGGTAAAATTGGAGGATCGCAAGCCGATCATCGAAATTTTGCAGCGTACGCCTGAAATTCCACCGAACTGCCAGTGGTGCATTTTCCTCCGCAATCACGACGAGCTAACGCTGGAAATGGTCACCGATGTCGAACGCGATTACATGTACGACGAATACGCTCGCGACAAGTCCATGCGCATCAACGTGGGCATTCGCCGCCGTCTCGCTCCGCTGATGGATAACGACCGCCGCCGCATTGAGTTGCTCAACGGCATGCTCATGTCCATGCCCGGAACGCCGGTGATCTACTACGGCGACGAAATCGGCATGGGCGACAACATTTACCTCGGTGACCGCAACGGAGTTCGCACGCCGATGCAATGGGACGGCCATTGGAATGCCGGATTCTCCTCCACCGATCCCGAGAGATTGTACGCGCCGGTGATCTCGAATCCTGTGTATGGCTACCAATCCGTGAACGTCGATTCGCAGAAACGATCCGAGCATTCCCTGCTCTCCTGGATGAAGCATTTGATTCAGGTGCGCAAGTCCACCCAGGTGTTCAGCCGCGGCACAATCGAATTCCTCGATCCACCCAATCACCGCGTGTTGGCGTACGTGCGAGAATTCGGCAACGAGCGCGTGTTGGCCGTGAACAATCTTGCCAGCACCTGCCAGGCAGTGGAATTGAATCTCCGAAAATATAAAGGGAGCGTTCCGATCGAGATGTCCGGCAAGACGATTTTTCCGCGCGTAACTGAGCTACCCTATCTGCTGACCATGGGCCCTTACCAGTTTTACTGGTTCCGGCTGCGGCGTATCTGATGTTGCATGCGAAAGCCGTGACCTTGCACGCCTCGCCGGAATGTCTTCGGCGATGGAGTTGGGATTGAGCGACGAAACTCTCCTTTCCGACGATTTCATCCGCCAGCTGGTCAGCGTCGGAGAAGTCGACCTGCTGGTGGGCATTCCCTCGCGTAACGATTGCCGGACCATCGGCAATGTCGTGCGCGCCGCCGAAGAATCCTTGCTGCGCAACTTTAAGCGCTTGCGCACCGTGCTCGTGAACGTCGACGCGGGTTCGCGGGACGGAACGCCGCAGACCGTCCAGCAGGACAGCTTGCTGGGCGCTAACGGAATCGAATCCCTGCGCACTTTGCGGTGGATCAGCACCAATACCGGCAGCGCTGCGGACGGAGTCGCTGCGCTTCACACCATTCTTGCCGCCGCCGATCTCCTGCACGCCAAAGCTTGCGCGATTGTCTCGGCATCGAGTCAAGGAATCGCGCCCGCCTGGATCGAATCTCTCCTGCGCCCGGTGCTTTCCGAAAATTACGATTATGTCGCGCCTCTTTATCAGCGGCACCGATTCGATGGACTTTTGACCCGCAATCTTCTCTATCCCCTGGGCCGCGCGCTGTTCGGCAAACCCATGCGCGAGCTGCGGCCCTCGGAATTCGGTTTCTCCGGGCGCCTCGCCTCCGAAATTCTTAGCAGTGATGACTGGCAGCAGGATAGTCTCCAGTCTGGTCCCGAAACATGGATGGCAGTTACCGCGCTATCCAATCCATACCGGTGCTGTCAGACCTTTCTCGGTCCCAAGCCCCGATCGGCCTCCGGCGGAGTTGTCGATGTAATTCGCCGCACCGTCAGCGGATTCTTCTGGTGCCTAGAATCCGCCGAATCTTTTTGGTTAAACGGCCGCACTCCCGAGCCGCTGCATACGATCGGTCCCGATCATCAGTTCACCAGCGAACCGGTTCGCGTCGACCGAAAGAAAATGTTTCAACTGTACCGCAGCGGTATTGCCGAACTTTCTGACATTCTGCGGTCGATCCTGGACGCGGGAACCCATGCCGAGCTCGTCCGCCTCGCGGCGCTTGATGAGAACACGTTTCGCTTCAGCAATGCTCTCTGGGTCCGCACGATTTACGAATTCGCGGCCGCCTATCACCATTCCGTCATTCATCGCGACCACCTCGTTCAAGCCTTCGTCCCGATCTATCGCGGACGCGTCCATTCTTTTCTCACTGTGCACCGCTCGGATGATTCGGAAGCCATGGAAACGGACATCGAGGATCTCTGTCAGGAATTCGGACGCCAAAGAGATTTTTTCATCGAGCGGTGGAGCACGAAAGGTTAGGTGCATGATGCAAGAAATGATCGTCCACGCGTTTCAACAAGCCCACGACAACTTCACACGCATGCTCGCGGAGTTTCTACCGCGTTTTCTGCTGATGCTCGTGGTAATCCTTATCGGATGGCTGGTCGCCTATGTGCTGAAGGTCCTGGTCCGGGGCATCCTGCGCGTGGCGCAGGTGGAAAAGATGTCGGAGGAAGCCGGCACCTCGCGTCTGCTGCGGCGCGCCGAACTGCCGTCCATGACCGAACTTCTCGGCCGCGCCGTTTTTTGGGTCGTCTGGCTGGGATTCATCATCGTCGGCATCAGCTTTCTCGATATCGGAAGCTTGCAACAGCAGATCGCGGATCTGATCGCCGTGCTGCCGCAGATCTTCGTCGCCTTTTTGATCCTCTTCGTGGGCCTGCTGGCCGCGAACTTTTTCTCGCGCGCGGCGCTATTGGCGAGCGTCAACGCCGGCCTGGCGTCTGCCAAGCTCCTCAGTGGCGTGGTCCGGACGGTCATCATATTTCTCGCGCTCTCCATGGCCCTCGAACAAATCGGCCTCGGCAAGCAGACCATGGAGATCGCCTTTTCGATCGTTTTCGGCGCTCTGATGCTCGGTCTGGCGATCGCTTTCGGGCTCGGCGGCAGGCATTTGGCCGAAAGGCTTTTGGAAAAATACTTTCTGCGTCACACCGAACAACTCGAACGTGATGACGAACTCTCTCCGCTCTAGCGCTTTTAGAGTATTCTGGAAATGAGGTCGCTCGCGTCGGATGACGCAGGAGGGCCGATGGCATGACCTTGCAGGTTTTCGACGCGCAGTTCGTGGCCCGGCTCAGCACCGCCTTCGCCGCTCAGCTCCCCCAATACTTGCCTCGTCAGCGTTGGTTCGGATCGAAGGCTAAGCAGATTCACTCCGTACAGCTTTCTGAGTGCATTCCGATGCCGTTGTCCGACGCTTTGGCGCTGATCGCCCTGGCTCGCGTCGAGTTTATCGAGGGGGCCGGCGAAACCTACATGCTGCCGCTCATCGCACCTACATCGCATGGCGCCCTGCCGCCGGATTCGGCGGTCGTGCGCTTACCCGTCCTGCAGTCCCCGTCAGAGCTGCCGCTGATGGACGCGCTTGCCAATCAGGAGTTTCTCACGGCGATTTTGGATTCGGTTTTGAAGGGTGAGTCGCTCCCCGGCAATGCGGGGCGATTAATAGCTTCGCGCGAGGCGGCTCTGGACCGCCAGATCGCTGCTTCCGCGGATTGCCTGCCTCCTCGCCTCCTAAAAGGCGAGCAGAGCAATACGTCGATCGTCTATGGAGACCGCTTGATCCTGAAATTCTTTCGCCGCGTCGAGGAGGGCACTAATCCCGATGAGGAGGTCGGCCATTTCCTAACCGCACGCGCTCAGTTCGCGAATATCCCTCCTCTCTACGGCTCCTTGAAATACGAGTCGCCCGAAAGCAAAGTCGCCACCCTCGGTATCTTGCAGGGCTACGTTCCCAATCATGGCGACGCGTGGCGGTTCATCGTGGAATCCCTCGTGGAACTTTTTGCCTCGCTCGATCATCCTACTGAACAGCTGATTCCCAGTTCCACCCAGCCATCCGCAACCTCACGCGGAAACGCCGACGGCGCTTCGCCTGAGTTAGCCAAACAACTGCAGCTGATCGCTCTTCTTGGAAAGCGTACTGCGGAACTTCACTTGGCGCTGTCCTCGTCCAGTGTTGATCCGGACTTTGCGCCGGAGCCGTTTACACCGGAATTTCGCGAAGGGCTGGATGGCGTTTTTCACGATTTGACGGTGCGCAACTTCGACGCGCTTCGCTCGAAACTCCAGGCACTCCCGGAGGCGCTCGCCGAGCTTGCCAAGGAAGCGCTGGCCCTCGAGGATGATGCTCTACTGGCTCTCCACACCGTCCTGGAACGGGATATCAGAGCCTTTCGCACGCGAATTCACGGAGATTATCACCTGGGCCAGGTTTTGTTTACGGGTTCCGATTTCTTCATCATCGATTTCGAAGGCGAACCCGCACGGCCCTTGAACGAGCGGCGCGACAAGCGTTCTCCACTGCAGGATGTCGCTGGGATGTTGCGTTCGTTTCACTACGCCGCACACTCGGCTTCCGTTGCCGCTCGGGAACGTCTGGCGCGTTCGCATCAACCCGATGGCCAGGTGGACAAACTGGCGGCGCAATGGCGAGCTTTAGCTTCACAAGAGTTTCTGCGGTCCTATCGCCTCGCGGCGGGAAATGCGCGATTCCTGCCCTCGAGTTCAAACGAATTCGACGCGCTTCTGCGAGTGCATGTTCTGGAAAAAGCCATTTACGAACTCGGGTACGAACTGAACAACCGGCCTTCGTGGGTTGCCATTCCGCTCGAAGGCATCCGGGAAATACTTACAATCAGCAAGTAGCGGCGCATTTGCTCTGCGCGCCGCTCGGTTTTCGCAACTCTGTTTTGCGTCAGCGTGCATGCTCGCGCGCGGGACTCACCGCCATCGGAGATCAGATGCCCGACAGGACCAACAACATCCAACCGTCTTCCGCCGCCAGCGGTCGCCCGCTGCGCGTCCGGTATGACGCTTCCCTGCTCTCCGATAACGATCTGTATCTCTTCAACGAAGGCACTCATCTGCGCTTATACGAAAAGCTCGGCTGCCATTTTCTTCGAAGAGACGGAATGGCCGGAGCCGCTTTCGCCGTCTGGGCGCCCAACGCGGAGCATGTTTTCCTGATGACGGAATCTAACGGCTGGAGCACTTCGGCCACCGAACTTCGCTCCCGCGGCAGCTCTGGCGTTTGGGAAGGCTTCGTCGAAGGCATCGCGCCCGGAACCGCGTACAAATATCACATCGTTTCGCGTGAACGAAATTATCGAGTCGACAAAGCCGATCCGTTTGGCTTCCAGTTCGAGGTGCCGCCGAAAACCGCTTCCATCGTGCCGGATTTTAGCTATCGCTGGCGCGACGGCGACTGGATGTCCAGTCGCGGAGCCCGCAACACGCTGAAAAGCCCGATATCCATATACGAGGTCCACCTTGGCTCCTGGGCCAGAGTTCCCGAAGAAGGAAACCGGTTTCTCACCTATCGCGAAATGGCCGACCGCCTGCCAAGATACCTGTTGGAACGCGGCTTCACGCATGTCGAATTTCTTCCGCTGATGGAACATCCCTTCTACGGCTCCTGGGGTTACCAGACGACGGGCTACTTCGCTCCCACCAGCCGCTATGGCCCGCCGGAAGATTTTATGTACCTAGTCGATAGCCTTCATCAGCAGGGGATCGCAGTGATCCTGGACTGGGTGCCCTCGCACTTTCCAAGCGACGAGCACGGCCTCGCCTATTTCGACGGCACGCACCTTTTCGAACACGCCGATCCGCGCCAAGGTTTCCATCCCGATTGGAACAGCTATATTTTTAATTATTCGCGCAACGAAGTTCGCTCCTTCCTGCTCAGCAGCGCGATGTGCTGGCTCGATCGTTACCATGCGGACGGCATTCGCGTCGACGCAGTGGCCTCCATGCTGTACCTGGACTATTCCCGCAAGCAGGGCGAATGGATTCCCAATCGCTTCGGCGGACGCGAAAATCTGGAAGCCATTTCGTTCTTAAGAAAACTAAACGAGGAGGTCTACGCCGCCTATCCTGACGTGCAAGTATTTGCCGAGGAATCCACCGCGTGGCCCATGGTATCGCGTCCCTTGTACATCGGCGGACTGGGATTCGGCTTTAAGTGGGACATGGGCTGGATGCACGACACCCTCGCCTACATGTCTCTCGATCCGATCTACCGGAAATTTCATCATAGCGCCCTCACCTTCCGAGCCATGTACGCATTCTCCGAAAATTTCGTTCTGCCGCTGTCGCATGACGAAGTGGTTCACGGCAAGGGTTCTCTCCTCGCCAAAATGCCCGGAGACTACTGGCGAAAATTCGCTAATCTCCGGCTGCTCTACGCCTGGATGTTTGCGCAGCCCGGCAAAAAGCTGCTCTTCATGGGCGCGGAAATCGCCCAATGGCGCGAATGGAACCACGACCGGAGCCTCGATTGGCACCTGCTTGATTCCGCTCCGCATCAGGGCATTCGCAAGTGGCTGGATGATCTAAATCGCGCATTGCGTGCCGAACCCGCTCTCCATGAACTGGATTGCGATCCGGCAGGCTTTGAATGGATCGACTGCAACAACACGGAGGAAAGCACCGTCGCGGTTCTTCGCAAAGGAAGCTCGCCGAGCGAGAAGATCGTTGCAGTATTTAATTTCACTCCCGTTCCTCGGCAAAACTATCGAGTCGGCGTACCAGATGGGGGATATTGGCGCGAAATTCTGAATAGCGATAGCCGCATCTATGGCGGAAGTGGCTGGGGTAACTTCGGCGGCGTGGAATCAGCTCCGGTTCCCGTCCACGGCCGCCGCTTTTCCATTCATCTCAACTTGCCGCCGCTGGGCGCGCTTTTCTTGAAGCCGGCTGCGCGATGAAGACGGCTCTTCACCGTTGTCCACTTTTTTAATTCGGGCGGCAGGAGGCCCTTTTCGCGTGACTTTCGATTCCACTGAAAAGCTCGGCGCGCATCTTCGCGAAAATAGCGGATGTGATTTTCTCGTGTGGGCTCCCCGCGCGCAGCGCCTGCAGCTTCATGTCGTATCGCCCGCGGATCGCCTGTTGCCGATGCAGCGCGGCTCCAACGGCTACTTCCATCTGCACGCGGACGATTTGGCGCCCGGAGCGCTCTACTTCTATCGCTTTGAAACTGGCGAAGATCGCCCCGATCCCACCTCTCGGCTCCAGCCTGAGGGCGTGCATGGTCCATCCGAGATCATCGATCCTCGCTTCGATTGGACGGATCGCTCGTGGCGCGGGATTGAACGCTCCGGCTATGTCTTTTACGAATTGCACGTCGGAACATTCACTCCCGAAGGGACCTTCGACGCCGTCATCCCCCGCCTGGGGGAACTGAAAGATCTCGGCATCACGGCCATCGAAATAATGCCGGTCGCGCAGTTTCCCGGCTCCCGCAATTGGGGCTACGACGGTGTCTACCCCTTCGCGGCCCAAGCTTCTTACGGAGGTCCGCACGCGCTGAAGCGCCTCGTGGATGCCTGTCATCGCGCGGGCCTCGCCGCTGTTCTCGACGTCGTGTACAACCATTTCGGCCCGGAGGGAAATTACGTCTCTCGCTTCGGGCCGTATTTCACGGACTTCTATCACACGCCCTGGGGCCAGGCGATCAATTTCGACCGCCGCGACAGCGACGAAGTTCGCCGTTACTTTATCGAGAACGCCCTGCACTGGACCGAAGACTTCCACTTCGACGCGCTCCGCCTCGACGCCGTTCACGCCATCACAGACACGTCCGCCCAACCGTTTCTCGGTGACCTGGCCACCACCATCCATAAAAAGGCCGAACGCCTTGGTCGCAAAATCCACTTGTTTCCTGAAAGCGACTTGAACGACGCGCGGATCGTCGCGTGCGATCCGATGTGCGGATACGGCCTGGACGCCGCATGGAGTGACGATTTCCATCACGCCCTTCACACCCTGCTCACCAACGACCGTCAGGGCTACTACGCCGATTTCGGCTCTGTCGCGCAGCTCGCGCGCGCTTTTTCCGAGGGGTTCGTCTATTCCGGACAATATTCGGAATTTCGCGGCAGGCGTCACGGCAATCCGTCCACGTCATTGCCTGGCGATAAATTCGTCGTCTTCGCCCAAAATCACGATCAGGTGGGCAATCGCCGCCTGGGCGAACGCCTCAGCCAACTCGTCTCGTTCGAAGCGCTCAAACTCGCCGCTGGCCTTGTGCTTCTGTCGCCGTTTCTGCCGTTGCTCTTCATGGGCGAGGAATATGGAGAAACCGCGCCCTTTCTGTATTTCGTCAGCCATGGAGATCCGGCATTGATCGAGGCTGTCCGCAAAGGGCGCAGCGAGGAATTCTCGCATTTCGACTGGCAGGGCGACGTGCCCGATCCGCAGGACGAATCCACGTTTCTGCGCTCGCGCATCGCCTGGCAATCGCGCGATTCCGCCTCGCATAAATTCCTTCTCGCCTTTTACAAGGAACTGCTCCGTCTTCGCCGCGAAGATGCTGTGTTTTCGCTTCGCGACAAAAAAGACCTCGAAGCGGTTCCATTCGAGTCGCCTAAAGCTCTTATGCTCCGCCGCTGGAACGGTCACCATGAACGTGTGGCCATCTTCAATTTTGAAAAAGAACCTTACTGCGCCCGCGTCTCGATTCCGGCGGCGAAGTGGCACAAGATTTTGGATTCCACCGATGGGCTCTGGGGCGGCCCTGGCAGCGGAATTCCCGAGTCCATCGTTTCTACCGGTGAGGTGCGAATCAACTTGCCCGCTTCGTCGTTCGCAATTTTCGAGCGGCTTTCGGAGGCGCGCTAATCGTGGAACGCTATATCTGCATTCACGGCCACTTCTATCAACCGCCTCGTGAAAATCCATGGCTCGAGGCCGTGGAAATTCAGGACTCCGCCTACCCGTATCACGATTGGAACGCGCGGATCACCGCCGAGTGCTATGGCCCCAACTCCGCTTCCCGCATTCTCGACGAGCAGGGCCGCATCGTACGCATCGTCAACAACTATTCCAAAATCAGCTTCAACTTCGGCCCCACGCTTCTCTCCTGGCTTGAAGAAAAATCGCCCGCCGTCTACCAAGCGATCCTGGCTGCCGACGAAATGAGCCAAGCGCTCTTCTCCGGGCACGGCTCGGCTATCGCGCAGGTCTACAACCATATGATCATGCCGCTCGCCAACCGGCGCGACAAGGAAACTCAGATCGTCTGGGGCTTGAGCGATTTCCAGCATCGTTTCCGTCGCCTACCCGAAGGAATGTGGCTGGCCGAAACTGCGGTGGACTTGCAAACGCTCGATCTGCTCGCGCAGCACGGAATCAAATTCACCATCCTCGCCACCTCGCAGGCGCGTTCCGCTCGTCGCGTTGGCGGCACCAAATGGCGCGACGTCAGCGATGGCAGCATCGATCCTTCCATGCCTTATCGCATTACGCTGCCATCCGGCCGCACCATGGCCCTTTTCTTTTACGACGGTCCTATTTCCCGTGCGGTGGCCTTCGAGGGCCTTCTGAATCGAGGTGAGTATCTTGCCTCAAGGTTGGCGCAGGCTTTTTCCGACGCGCGCGATTGGCCGCAGCTGGTGCACATCGCTACCGATGGCGAAACCTACGGCCACCACCATAAGCGCGGCGAAATGGCTCTTTCCTATGCCATCGAACATATCGAGACCACGGGAATCGCCAAAATCACAAACTACGGCGAATTTCTCGACCGATATCCTCCGTTCCGCGAAGTCCGCATAAAGGAAAATACCTCGTGGAGCTGCGTTCATGGGGTCGATCGCTGGCGCGCCGATTGCGGCTGCAACTCCGGAATGCACCCGGGATGGCATCAGCAGTGGCGCGCGCCGCTGCGCCAAGCTCTGGACTGGCTGCGCGACCAGCTTGCGCCGCGTTATGAAGAGATGGCCAGCCGGTTTTTCGCCGATCCATGGAGTGCGCGCGATCGTTACATCAGCGTGATCCTCGATCGCTCGCCGAGTGCCATCGATGCTTTTCTCTCCGCCGAGTCCACCCGTCCACTCAACGAAGACGAGCGCATCGCCGCTCTCAAGTTGCTGGAAATGCAGCGCCACGCAATGCTTATGTTTACCAGCTGCGGCTGGTTTTTCGACGAGCTCTCCGGCATCGAAACCGTGCAAGTGATCCAGTACGCGGGCCGTGCCCTGCAACTCAGTCAGCAACTCTTCGGCAATGGCATGGAAGCGCAGTTTCTCGAGAAATTAGCACAGGCAAAATCGAACCTGGCGGAGCGGCCGGACGGCAAAGCTATCTTTCAGGATTTTGTAAGACCTGCCATGGTGAAACTCGAGACCGTCGGCGCGCACTACGCCATCAGCTCGCTATTCGAAAGCTATCCGGAGAAGAGCAGAGTGTACTGCTTTGATTTGAGCCGCACCGATTACCGCCTCCTCTCCGCCGGTAAAATGCGCCTGGCGCTTGGCCGCGCAGTCATCCGTTCGGAGATCGTGCTCGAATCGGAACACGTCAGTTTCGGCGTGCTCCACCTCGGAGATCACAATGTCAGCGGCGGCGTTCGCGAATTTCAGGGCGAGCAGTCCTATCAGGCGCTCTGCACGGAGATCGCGGACGTCTTCGAACGCGGCGATTTTCCCGAAATTCTTCGCATCGTGGATCGTGACTTCGGCTCCGGCGCCTTCACTTTGCGCCTCCTCTTTCGCGACGAGCAGCGCCGCATTCTGCGTCTGATCCTCAATCAGGCGCTCGAAGAAGCGGAAGCGTCCTATCGCCAGCTTTTTGAACACTACGCGCCGATGATGCGGTTCATGGCCGACCTCCATATTCCACCGCCCCGCCGTTTTCAAATCGCCGCGGAATTCACGCTGAATTCGTTGCTGCGCCACGCGCTGGAGGCCGAAACGCTCGATCTCGATCATGTCCACGCGCTGCTGGACGAGACCAAACGCACCGGAATTGCGCTGGACGCGCCCACTCTGGAATTCGCGATGCGCGCGGCCACCGAACGGCTCGCCAAAAAGTGGTTCGAACATCCCGATTCGCTTGAACTGTTACAGCACCTGAGCGATGCTGCCGGCGTTGCCGCCGCATTTCCGTTCCCCGTTGATTTATCGCAAGCGCAAAACATCTTTTTCAAGCTGCTGCAGGATGTGTATCCCGGATACTCGGTTCGCGCCGCGCAGGGCGAAGCCGACGCCAAGCAATGGGTCGCCGTCTTTTCGGCTCTGGGCGAAAAGCTGCGCGTGCGGGTGGGGTAGGGTAGCCCGATGCTCCGCGTGCCCGCATCCACGTACCGTTTCCAGTTCAATCTGCAATTCCGCTTTTCTGACGCGCGCGAACTCCTGCCCTACCTCAACGAGCTCGGCATCACCGACTTGTATGCTTCCCCTCGCTTCCAGGCGCGTAAAGGCAGTATGCACGGCTACGATGTCACCGATCCCCGCCGCGTCAGTTCCGAACTCGGCACCGAGCATGATTTCGCGGAACTCTCCGACCGCCTAAAAGGCTACTCGATGGGTCTTCTCCTCGATATCGTTCCTAATCACATGGCCGCCAGCCACGAGAATCCCTGGTGGATGGACGTTCTTGAAAACGGCCCCAGCTCTCCCTACGCCGATTATTTCGATATCGATTGGCACCCCGCCACCACCAAGGCTGCCTTCCTGCAGGACAATCGTGTCCTTCTTCCGTTTCTCGGCGATCTCTACGGAACGATTCTCGAAAATTGCGAACTGACTTTGAAACTCGATGACGCGGGTTTCTTCATCCAGTATTACGCGCACCGCTTCCCGCTCGACCCGAAATCCTACGAACCTCTCATCGTCGGCATCGCCGAAAATATTGAGCAGAACCGCGATGTGGCGCCGCCGAAGGCAGAGGCCATTTCCAAGTTGCTCGAAGCCGTTCGCGGTCTCCCGCCCTTCTGGCACACCAGCCCGGAAGAGCGGAAGCGCCGCATCGAAGAATCCGCCTTCATCAAGGAGCGTCTCTGGCAACTTTATCGGTCCGTTCCCGCAATTCACCAAGCCACCGACTCCGTGATGCACAGCGTTAATGGCTCCCGGGAAACTCCTTCCACATTGTTGCAGCTCGATCGAATTCTGTCCGCGCAGCCTTATCGTCTGGCGTACTGGAAAATCGGCTTGGAAGAGATCAATTACCGCCGCTTTTTCGGCCTCAACGAGTTCGTAGCCGTTCGCGTCGAGGATCCTCGCGTATTCGCCGACCGTCACCGCTCCATATTTCAGCTCGTTCGCGACGGAAAAGTCACCGCACTGCGCATCGACCATGTCGACGGTCTCTTCGATCCGCGCGCCTATCTCGAGTGGCTGCAGTCCTCCGCGTTGCCGGAAAGTAATTCGTCGCCCCAGCCTCTGTTCGTCGTCGTGGAAAAAATACTCGGCGGTCGCGAGCGGCTCCCCGATGACTGGCCCGTGTCCGGCACCACCGGCTACGATTTCCTAAACGCCGTCAACGGCCTGTTCATTGATCCCGACGGCCTCAATTCCATCGAAGAAGCTTACGCGCGCGTCACTCGCTCCTCGATTCCATTCGCTGACGTCAGCTATACCGGCAACATGCTCGTGATGGACACGCTCTTCGCTCATGAAGTTCTTTCGCTCGGCCATCGGCTCGCAGCCATCGCCGCGCAGGATCGCAAAGCGCGCGATCTCCCCATGGCCGAACTCATCCAGCTCCTGAAAGTCGTCACCGCCTGTCTGCCTGTGTATCGCACCTACATCCGCAGCGACGAAATCTCCGATCAGGACCGCGAATTCCTCGAAAAAGCGCTGAGTCTCGCTCGTCGTCGTGTAACCCCCGCTGAAATCAGCGACGCCGCCTTTGCGTTCTTTCGCCAGGTCCTGTTTCTCGATCCTCCCGATTACGCGAATCCGCTTCGCGCCGAGTATTTGCAATTCGTCATGCGCTGGCAGCAATTCACCGGTCCCGTGATGGCCAAAGGGCTCGAGGACACCGCCTCCTACCGGCACAACAGCCTCATCTCCATCGCCGACGTGGGCAGCGACCCCACTCGCGAATCTTTGCCGCTAGGCACCGCCGCTCTTCACGAATTCAACCACGATCGCCGGCTCCATTGGCCTCGCACTCTGAACACAACCTCCACCCACGATACCAAGCGCGGCGCCGATGTTCGCGCCCGCATCAACGTCCTCTCCGAACTTCCGCGCGAATGGGAGCGCTTTTTCCGCCGCGCGCGCCGCGCCAACGCGTCGTATCGCCAGCTCGTGCATGGCGTTTCCGCCCCCGATCCTGCCGAAGAATCCCTGCTCTATCAAACCTTGCTCGGCGCGTGGCCCAGCTCCGAGGACGAACTTCCCGAGTTCCGCGAGCGCGTCAAAGCCTTTTTCATAAAAGCCCTTCGCGAAGCCAAGCTTCACACCAACTGGTTTGAGCCAAATTCCGACTACGAGTCCGCCGCTCTCGCATACGTTGACGCCATCTTCGAAAGCAAGGAATCCGCCGGATTCTTTCCCGAATTTTTGGCTTTGCAGAAAAAGGTCGCCTTCTACGGCTGCTTCAATTCCCTTTCACAGGTTCTTCTGAAGATAGCCTCGCCCGGACTCCCGGACTTTTATCAGGGAGAAGAACTCTGGGATTTGAGCCTCGTCGATCCCGATAATCGCCGCCCCGTAGATTTCGCCGTTCGCGGCCGCATGCTCGACGATCTCAAACATCTCGACCTCGAAAACGACGCCCCTTCGCTCGAACACTTAATCGCCAATTGGTCCGACGGGCGCATCAAGCTGTACCTCATCTGGAAAGCTTTGAACTTCCGCCGCGATCACCGGGAACTGTTTGAACTCGGTGACTACGTGCCGCTCGAAACCTACGGCAAGCAAAAAGAAAGCCTGTTTGCGTTCGCCCGGCGCCTTCCCGGCAGTGAATGGGTGATCGCCGCCGTTCCGCGAATGCTCGCGCGCGTCATCGATCTAAACGTAGCGCCCCTCGGCAGCGGAATTTGGGGCGCCGCATCAATTCAGCTTCCCCCCGAGGCGCCGTCCCATTGGCGCGACGCCATCACCGGCCAGGAAGTTCGCTCTGCCAAACGCTCAGGCCATTCGATCCTTCGTGCCGCCGATCTCTTCGGCAAGTTTCCAGTCGCGCTTTGCCTCTGCGCGAGCAGCTAGCATTTTTCGCCTGCCCTGTGTGCGACTCTTCCAACCCCTTGCCCGGCTGCGCCATCGCGAAAATCGCTTCATATCGGAAGCTGGCCATGGGTGTACCCTTCTTATGCGGCGATGTATCTAAATCGCCAAGGAGGCAAACGTCATGAGCTCATCACGTAGGGTTGTCTTTCTCTCCGCGTTCCTGCTGCTGTTCGTTCCCTTGCTCGCCGCGAACGCGGCCACCACCTTCCACGCCACTCTTTCCGGCAAGAATCAGTCACCTCCCATCGACACGCCTGCTCACGGCCGCGCCACATTCACTCTCAGCAAGAGCGGCAAAAGCCTGAGCTACCGTCTTTACGTGGCTGATATCGACAATGTCTCCATGGCGCACATCCACATTGCGCCCGCGGGCCAAGAAGGTCCGGTTGCCGTCTGGCTCTATCCGTCCCATCCCCCAGCCGTAGTGAAAAAGGGCAAATTTACGGGCACCTTGGCAACCGGCACAATCACCGCGTCGCGCTTGGAGGGGCCTCTGAAGGGCAAGACCATCGACGACCTGGTGCAGGAAATTAAGAACGGCAACGCCTACGTCAACGTTCACACCACCGCGCATCCGGCCGGCGAAATTCGCGGCCAAATCGAATAGCACAAACTGCCGCTCCGTTCGCTGTTGCGTTTCCGAGGGCCCCGCGCTCGTGATGCGAGCGTGGGGCAAGCGTTAGCGGCGCCAGTGTCTTGTGGACGTTTGTTACGCACAATGTCCAAAGCGCTGGCGCCGATAGGTCCATCGTATCCCGCGGTTTCGCCGCCGCGCACCTCTCCTTTCGCTTGCTTTTCTGCCCCAGAAGCGCCAAAACAACCTCTCACGGATTATGACCGCCCCTCCGAACGCTCCAAGAAGCTCCCTAATCGACTTCCTCCGCGAATTCGAGTCCCGCCGCAACGAAGTCTTCATCGCCCATCGCCGCGGCTACCGCATGGAGCGCGCCACCTATGGTGAAATCCTCGGTCGCGCCCGCCGCTTCGCCCGCGAACTCGAATCACGAGGCGTTTCCAAATCGGACGCGGTGCTCTTGTGGGGCGAACCTTCCCCCGCTTGGGTCGCGGCGTTCTTTGGCTGCGCCCTGCGCGGCGCCGTTGCTGTTCCCATCGACCAAATCTCCACACCCGAGTTTGCCTCGCGTGTTGCACGCGAAGTGCGAGCCGCACTGATCGTACGTTCCCGCGAAACAACCGTACTCGGCTCCGATATCCCGGCGCTCGAATGGGAATCACTGGCGGATATTGTCGAACGGCATTCGCAGGCGCCCTTTGCGCCGCCCGCGCTCACTCGCGACGACACCCTCGAAATCATCTTCACCTCCGGCACTACCGCCGAACCGCGCGGCGTCGTCATCTCGCACGGAAATGTTCTCGCCAACATCGATCCCCTCGACCAGGAAATTCGCAAATATTTGCGCTACGAACGCTTCTTCCACCCGCTGCGATTTCTGAACCTGCTGCCCCTGAGCCACATCTTCGGGCAGATGATGAGCATCTTCATCCCACCGCTTCTCGGCGGTACCGTCATTTTCTCCGCGAGCCTCAAACCCTCCGAGTTGATCGACACGATCCGCCGCGAAAAAGTTTCCGTACTCGTATCCGTTCCGCGCCTGGTCGAATCGCTCCAGCGCGAAATTGAACGTGATCTCGAAAGCAAAGGCCAAACGGACAAATTCCGCCGCCGCTTCCAGTCGTCCGCCGGCAAGCATTTCCTTCGCCGCTGGTGGATTTTCAGAGACATCCGCCGCCGTTTCGGCTGGAAATTCTGGGCCATCATTTCCGGCGGTGCCACCCTCCCAGGGAATACCGAAACATTCTGGAACCGCCTCGGCTACGCCGTGATTCAGGGCTACGGCATGACGGAAACCGCCTCCCTGATCACCCTCAACCACCCGTTCCGCCTCGGCAAGGGGTCGATCGGGAAAGCCTTCCCCGGGATGGAAATCAAACTTTCGGATAGCGGCGAAATTCTGGTGCGTGGAGAAAACATCGCCAAGTCATATCGCCAGGGCGAACGCTTGCAGCCGGTGCTGGGCACGGACGGTTGGTTCCACACCGGCGATCTCGCCGAGGCCGGTCCCGACGGCCACCTCTATTTCAAGGGCCGCCAAAAAAACGTCATCGTCACGGCCGCGGGAATGAAAGTTTACCCCGAAGATTTAGAGGAAGCGTTGCGTCGCCAAAAGGGCGTGCGCGATTGCGTAGTCATCGGCCTGCCCCGCGATGGCAACGAAGAAGCTTGCGCCGCGCTGTTGCTCGATCATCCGGACGCGAATGCCGCCGCCATTATCGACCGCGCCAACCAATCGCTCGCCGAATACCAGCACATCCGATGCTGGTTCGAATGGCCCGATCCTGATTTCCCGCGCACTCCCACGCAAAAGCCGCAGCTCTCGCGCATCCGCGAGCTAGCAGCCGCGCGATTCGGCGCCTACCCCGTGACCGCCGCGAACTCGATCACGCAGTCCAGCAGCCCCGTGGCGAATCTCGTGGCGCGCATCACCGGCCGCGCGATCGAACCAAATTCTCCCGAGGCGGTTCGCAGCGCCCTCGCGCAAATGAGTTCGCTCGATCGCGTCGAATTGATGAGCGCGATGGAGGATCGCTACCAGGTAGACCTGAGCGAGGTAAATTTCGCAAAAGCATCCACCGTGGACCAGCTCGAACAGCTCGTACGCGAACCGCATGCGGCCCCTTTCGCGTACGCGTATCCCGAATGGCCGCAAAATTGGCTCACCACCGCTCTGCGCCTCGCCGCCTACTACGCGCTCGTGTGGCCCGCCACCTACCTGCTCGCCGCGCCGCGCGTCAGGGGACGAGAACACCTGCGCAATCTGAACGGCCCAGCGCTGGTGGTTTCAAACCACGTCACCGACATTGACATCGGCTGGATTCTCGCCGCTCTGCCGCCGCGCTTTCGTCACCGCCTCGCCACCGCCATGGGAGGTGAACGCCTTGCCGGCATGCGCCACCCGCCGGCAACTCTTGGCTGGCTTTCCCGACTTGGCCAGCGCCTTAGTTATGGGCTTGTTGTTTCGCTCTTCAATGTTTTCCCGTTGCCCCGCGAATCCGCGTTCCTGCGCAGCTTTTCTTTCGCCGGCGATCTCGCCGATCGCGGCTGGAACGTCCTGGTTTTCCCGGAAGGCGCCACCACCAAGGATGGGCGCATCGCTCCCTTTCGCGCCGGAGTCGGCTTGCTGGCTACGCGCCTTAGCGTGCCTGTGATTCCGGTTCGCCTGGAGGGAGCGTTCGGGCCAAAGCAGCGCCATCGGCGCCACGCCGCGCCCGGCGAAGTGCGCGTCACGATCGGCGAGCCGGTTCGCTACGGGCCCGATCGTGATCCTCAGGAAATCGCGGCCGATTTGCAGCGGCGCGTGGAAGCGCTCTGAAGCCTCGTTGCCGGCGAGCGACGTAATCACCTTCGCCGGCGCTCTGGCTCGCGGTCGCCGCTAACGGTGCCCGTTTCGCGGCGCCGGCTTCATGATCCACGCCAGCGGCGCCACTATCGCGAACACAATCCCCAGCATTCGGAACCCGTGCAAATAGCTCAGGACCGCGACTTGCGATTGCACCATCTGATAAATCATCGCCAGCGCGCGATTCATCGCTTCCACCGGCCCGGCGCCACGCTGGAAGAAATAAGCGCGCAAGCTGTTAATCGTGTTCCGCGCCAACGGATTGCCCGCCGTCACGTGGGCCACCAGATTCGTCTGCTGCACTTGCCGGTTCCGCGCCAACTCCGCGGTTACGATCGAAATCCCGATGCTCGCGCCGATATTGCGCAGCGACGAAATCACGCTCGTCGCATACCCCATTTCCTGCATGGGAATCGGATCCACGGTGATCGTTGCCAGCGGCGGAAACACGATCGAGAGGCCTCCGCCCATCAGCACTTCCGGCCACACGAAATTCCAAGGACCGGCGTGCAGATTCAACAGCGAAAAACTCCATACTCCCGCAACGGATACCAGCATTCCGGAAAAAATCATCCCGCGCATGTCCCAGCCGTGGTCGATCAGATAACCGGCAACCGGCATCAGGACCAGCGTTGCGATTCCGCGCGGCGAATTCCAGAATCCCGCGGTGATCGCCGGAAATCCCAGCAGTTCCTGCATGAACAGCGGGATCAGCACGATGCTGCCGTACAGCACGAATCCCAGGGTTGCGGAAATAATCGTGCCGGTCGCGAACGTCCGGTACTTCAGCAGCCGGAAATGCACCAGCGGCTGCTCCGCGCGCAATTCCAATATCACGAAGAGCGTCAGGCACACGACGGCGATCACCGCCAGAGTCACAATGAAATGCGAGCTGAACCAGTCGTCTTCCTGCCCCTTATCGAACATCACTTGCAGCGAGCCGATTCCCGTCGCCAGCAATCCCAATCCCCAATAGTCCATCCGCAACGTGCCGCGCTGAATGTACGGCGGATCGTGGACGAAGATCTCCAGCATTATCAGGCCCACGATACAAACGGGTATGTTGATGAAAAATATCCAGCGCCACGAATAATCCGTGGTCAGCCAGCCGCCCAGCACCGGAGCCAGAATCGGCGCCACCACGATTCCCACCCCGAAAAACGCCATGGCGTGGCCGCGTTGTTCACGCGGAAATGTTTCGAGCAAAATGGCGCGCGTGGCTGGCTGCAGCGATCCCCCCGCCGCGCCTTGCAATACGCGGAAGGTGATCAGCAGCGGCAGCGAAGGGGCCAGCCCGCACAGCACACTCGCTGCCGTGAAGCCCGTCACCGCCATCATCAGCAACTTCTTGCGCCCGAAATAATTGGCCAGCCAACCCGCCAACGGCAGCACGATCGCGTTCGCCACCAGGTACGACGTAAGCACCCACGTCGCTTCGCTCGCCGTCGCGGACAAACTTCCGCCGATATACGGCAGGCTCACGTTCACCGCCGCCGTGTCGATCAGCTCCATCATCGCGCTGGCCATCACGGCAATGGCCACCAGCCAGCGCTCCGTGCTGGAGCCCATCAGCGGCGCATCCATGGGAGTCGAAGACGCCATCTCTGTTCAATCGGGATTCTCGGCGCGCGCGCGAGCTTTTTGCGCTCCGCCGTTCAGACCTAAGACTGCGGACTTGTCGCTGCATTGCCGGCAGTCGCTCTTCGCGTGTTTGCCCCGCGCCCGCGGTCGGGTTGCCTCGCCTCAAGTTAAGTGCTCCGCCCGCCACGACCAGCACGTTCACTCTTCGCGCCACCAAACCGGCGTGAACCTTCTACGTTACACCACATTTCGAGGCTCCGTCGCGGCACACCGCCATCTCGCACCCCACTCAGGGCTTTCGCGGATTGCAAAACTCTCCCCTTTCTTTTAGTCTCAAATCTTCCCCCCAGCCTGAGTTGCGCGTGTGTGTGCAACGTTTCGCCCAGAGCCTGACTCTCATTTAGAGGTAGAGGGCGAGCTCCCGCGTCGCGAATTGCTCTGCCCGGAGGTTTGCATCTCATGAATGGCATAAATACCGAAACCCATCGGAAGAGTGCCCGAGCCAAAATTGGTTCGGAGATTGCATACCTCAACTTTGATTCTGGAAACGGCGCCATCGTTCTCGACGTTTCACCCGAAGGTCTGGGCTTTCAGGCGGCCGATCGTCTGGAACCGAGTGCCCCGCTCTCGTTTCGACTCTGCACTTCCGAACTGCCCAATATCGATCTCGCGGGTGAAATCGCTTGGCTGGACGAAACCCGCAAGCGGGGTGGCCTGCGCCTGAAAGTGCCGGCGGTTTCCAGGCCGGCTTACCAGCAATGGCTGCGCAAGCATTTTGAGTCCCTGATTGAGGCCGAGCAGAAAGTAGACGCTGCGCCATCGGCGCCGCGAATTCCCGACCCGACTAGATCTTCGCCTCCCACCGCCGCGCAAAATCGAGAACCCGCCGCTTCTGTTCCGACTTCCGCGGCTCCGCCGCCCGCGCGTCCAGCGGGACGCGGCCCCATTTTTGTTTCCGAGTGGGAGCTACCCCCCGAGGAGCCGCATACAAGCCGCACCGTCCTGGTCGTATGCGTGATTTTGGTGCTTGGGTTGGCCATCGCCGGTTCGTACTACTTCGGCGGACGCCGCCAAGTCGGTGCCGTGCTGATTCGTCTCGGAGAGTCGCTGGGCGGTTCCTCCCAGGAGCCGCTGCGAACTCTGAACGCTACCAATGCCAATGCAATCTCCGGCGCGCAGCCAAGCCTTCCTTCGCAATCCGCGGATGCCGCCAGTGCTCCGGCTGTGCCGCCCACGACCTCGCCGGTGACGCCCAACCCAGCCGCTTCCGCAGCGCCGGTGCCATCAAACCCCATGAATGGCCTCGCCTCTGCCGGCACTTCCAACGCGTCACCAACAGCCGATTCTGAAACGCAAGCGCGGTCGAATATCCCGCCTCTGCCGGCAGCCGCAGCTCCTATAACAAACGCAAACTCCGCGGGCGCCGCCTCGCAGCATGAGCCCTCCGTTGTCCAACCCAAAGCTTCGAACGCCAACGCGTCTCCCTCCGCGCCTGCCCCGGTTGGCACGCCGGCCCCGCCGCCAGACTACGGCCTATCCGATGTCGCACAGGCGCGCAAACTCCTGCAGGATTCGAATCCCCAGGACAGCGCGGTCGCTGCCGATCTTCTGTGGTCGGCCGTCAGCAAGGGCAACACAAAGGCGGAAATGATGCTCGCCGACCTGTATCTCGAGGGTCGCGGCACGGTTGCCAAAAACTGCCGGCAAGCCGAGGCTCTGCTCACCGCCGCGCAAACCGCCAACGTCCCCGGCGCGGAACAAAAAATCGAAGAGCTGCAAACCTACGGGTGCCGCTAGCGCCTGCAATTTAGCCGCGGCAGTGCCGACTTCCGGTTGGGCTGTTCGCGTTTCCGGCGCAGCCCAAAGCTCCCCACTCAGAGAAATTCGCCCCGACGCGTGTTACCGTGCGCAGTCCAGAAAAGTGATCGCCATCCAGACAGGCGTTTCTCGCTCTCCTGCGCGACTTTCTCCGCCTCTTCACCTGGGGTTACTTGAACCTATGCTCAGCGATGTGCTAAAGCTTGATTCAGGAACTGGCGATCTCTCGGGAGCGACGATTCGCGCAATCCTGCTGTTCCTTGTCTGCCAGCGCAGCCGATTCCCGACGCCCGAAATGATTGCCGTGGAGCGAATGTCGGATGCCTGATCCCGAATCGGGGAAAATCGGTGTGGCCGAAAACCTGTTCGAGGGACTTTTTCGCTTTTCTCCGGATGCCATTATTGTCAGCAATCGCGAAGGCCGCATCCTCGACGCAAACAGTCAGACCCAGCACCTATTTGGTTACACGCGTGACGAGCTCGTCGATCGGCCAATCGAAATACTGATTCCCGAGCGTTTCCGCCACTCCCATCCCGCCCGCCGCTCCAGCTACATCGACGATCTTCATACGCGTCCTATGGGAGCAAACCTTGATCTCTACGGCCTCCGGAAGGATGGTACTGAATTTCCGGTCGACATCATGTTGAGCTCGGTCGATAGCCCCACTGGTCCGCTGGTTTTAAGCGTGGTGCGCGACATCACCGCCCGCCGCCGTGCGGAAGAGGCCTGGCGCGAGAGCGAACGCCGGTTGCGCATGCATGTGGACAGCGTGAAGGACTACGCGATTTTCATGCTCGATGCGGACGGCAGGATTTCCAGTTGGAATACGGGCGCCGAGCGCCTCAAGGGCTATCGCGCCGAGGAAATCGTGGGGCGCGATATTTCCCAATTCTATCCTCCAGAAGACATCGCGAGCGGCAAGCCCGGCCGCGTGCTGACGGCGGCGGCGACCCAGGGGCGATTTCAAGACGAGGGCTGGCGCGTTCGCAAGGACGGTTCCCGCTTCTGGGCCAGTATCACGCTTACCGCGCTTCGCGATCCCAGCGGTAAACTGCTGGGATTTTCAAAGATTACTCGCGATCTTACCGAGCGCAAGATTGCCGAGGAAGCGCTGCGCAGGAGCGAAGCGCAATTGCGCGCGATTTTCGAGCATTCCCCGGACGCGATCCTCGGCATCGACCCTCACGGCCAAATCTTGGAAGCGAACGCGCAGGTGGAAAAGTTCTTTGGCTACAACCGCTCCGAGCTGATCGGCAAGCCCGTCGAAATGCTGGTCCCCGAGCGGTTCCGCGACAATCACCCGCAACATCGCCACAATTATCAGCACGCCGCGCGCACTCGTCCGATGGGCGTCGGACTGGAACTCTTCGGCCTGCGAAAGGACGGCACTGAATTTCCCGTCGACATCATGCTCAGCCCGGTCGACACGCCCGAAGGCAAAATGGTCCTCAGCGTCATCCGTGATCTCTCTGAAAAGAAACGCGCCCAGGAGGAATTGGAACGCCGCGAGCGCGAAAAGCAATACTTGGAGGAAGAGCTCTACACTGAGCATCGCTTCGAAGACATCATCGGCGAAAGTCCCGCGCTGAAACGAGTGTTGAAGCAGGTAGAAACCGTCGCCGCCACGGACGTGACCGTGCTCATTCTCGGCGAAACTGGCACCGGCAAGGATCTGATCGCCCGGGCCATTCATCAGCTGAGCAGCCGCTCCGGGCACAGCCTGGTGAAGCTCAATTGTGCCGCGATTCCCACGGGCTTGCTCGAAAGCGAGCTATTCGGGCATGAGAAAGGCTCCTTCACAGGCGCCATCGCGCAAAAAATCGGACGCCTGGAACTCGCGCATCAAGGCTCATTTTTTCTCGATGAAGTCGGCGAGTTGCCGCTGGAACTGCAGCCCAAAATTTTGCGCGCCTTGCAGGAAAAAGAATTTGAACGCGTGGGCGGCACGCGCACCATTCCCGTCGACGTCCGTTTGATCGCCGCCACCAACCGCGATCTCGGCCAAATGGTGAAGGACCACCAGTTCCGGGCCGACCTCTATTATCGTTTGCGCGTCTTTCCAATCGTGCTCCCGCCGCTTCGCGAGCGTCCCGAGGACATTCCCCTCCTGGTGCGTTATTTCGTCAGCAAGCACGCGCGCAGCATGGACCGCCGCATCGAAACAATTCCGCCCGAGATTATGAAAGCGCTGGTCCATTGGGAATGGCCCGGAAATATACGCGAACTCGAAAATTTCGTCGAGCGCTCCGTCATATTGACCAAGGGCAGCACGCTGCGCGCACCGATCTCCGAACTCGAAATGCCGCCCGAGATTGTTTCCGGCGACGCCAACACTTCTCTCCAATTCGCCGAGCGCGACCACATTCTTCGCGTGCTGCGGGAAGCTAAAGGAGTGATCGCCGGCCCCACCGGCGCCGCCGCCAGGCTAGGCGTCAAGCGCACCACGCTCAATTCGAAGCTGAAAAAACTTGGAATCGTGCGCGAAGATTACATGTAGATTTTCCATCCGCGGTCCCGGGCGTTTCCTCTCCGCTACGTATAGAGTTCGCCGGGCATCGAACGTATATGGTAATGCGCGATTCAGCTTCCTCGCCAAAACACGAAGGGCCGTCTCGGCCCGGCGAATTGAAAGACCCGGCGCAGAAGAAAATCGCGTCCACGCCCACGTTGCGAGGCCTCGCGAAAATCGCGCAACATTGCAAGGCATGCGATCTCTGGAAGCGAGCTACCCAAGCCGTTTTTGGAGAGGGCCGGCCGGATTCGAAGGTAATGTTTATCGGCGAGGTTCCCGGCGATCGCGAAGACCGGGAAGGAAAGCCGTTCGTTGGCCCCGCTGGCAATCTGCTGGACAAGGCCCTGGCCGAAGCCGGCATCGATCGCGAAGCCGTGTACGTCACCAACGCCGTAAAGCACTTCAATTTCGAGGAACGCGGCAAACGCCGCATCCACAAGAAACCGAAGGCATCCGAGATCGCCGCGTGCCGTCCGTGGTTACTGGCCGAAATCGCCCGGCTGCAACCGGAAGTAATCGTTGGCTTGGGAGCCACCGCGGCGCAGGCCCTCTTCGGGAAAGATTTTCGCGTCACCAGGCGTCGCGGAGAATTCGTCCAATCCGGACTGGCGCCCTATGCCACGGCCACGATCCATCCGTCTTCGATTCTGCGCGCGCCGGACGAAGCCACGCGCCACGAAGAAATGCAGCGGTTCATCGAAGATTTGAAGAGGATCGCCAAAGTGATTTCGTCGCGCAGGAAGTGATTCCGCATCTCAGAAACTGATCGATGGGAGACGACGCATGCCGCCCCTCGGCGCAATCCGAATCGGAATTTCCGGCTGGACCTATCCGCCATGGCGAGGCAAATTTTATCCGGAGAAGTTGCCGCACAAAAAAGAGCTTTCCTATGCCGCGAGCGTTTTTGGCAGCATCGAAATCAACGGCACGTTTTACTCCTTGCAGCGCCCGGAAACCTTCGCCAAATGGGCCGCAGCCACTCCGGACGATTTTGTTTTTTCGCTAAAGGGCTCGCGATTTATCACCCACGTTCAGCGCCTCAAAGAAGTGCGCGCCCCGCTCGCTAACTTTTTTGCTTCCGGCCTGCTCCGGCTCGGGCCAAAGCTCGGCCCGTTTCTTTGGCAATTCCCTCCGAACTTTACGTTCAATGCCAAACGGATCGAAACATTTTTCAAGCTGCTGCCGCGTGATACGGATGCGGCACAAGCGCTAGCGCGCCGGCACGACAAGCGCGTAAGCGGCAGGGCGTGGATGAAATCCGGCGAACACCGTCCCTTGCGGCACAGCATGGAAATTCGAAACACCAGTTTCGTCGTTCCCCAGTTCATCGAGTTGCTTCGCGAATACGGCGTCGCGCTGGTATGCGCCGACACCGTGGAATGGCCGCGCTTAATGGACCTTACCTCTGACTTCATGTATTGCCGCTTGCACGGATCGGAACAGCTCTACGCCAGCGGCTATGATGCTCAGGCGCTCGACGTGTGGGCTGAACGGGTGGTGGCCTGGGCGGGCGGCTCGGAACCGAAAGACGCCGAACGAGTGGTGAAGAAACCTGGACCGAAATTGCCCGCTCGCGACGTCTTCGTCTATTTCGATAACGACGCGAAGGTCCGCGCGCCATTCGACGCACAAGGGTTAATGGCACGCGTTCAAAGGCTCTCAGACCAGATCAGGCCCCCATCGCGCTCGTCGAACGAGCAGGCGGCGAGTCGACACGAAAAATCCGCCTGAGATTCCGCCGATGCTGGTCCACGCGGCCCCGCATACTAACTCAAGACTCGTGATTCGAGTTGCCGTTGGAATGCCGGCTCCAGTTGAGCCGTTTGCCGAAGCTCTCCAGAAAATCCGTGGCGGCCGCAAGCACGCGCAAGCTGTTTTCCGAGTCGGCCTTCTTGGCCAGTTTCCAGAGGCCCGGAGGCGGTTCATTCCTGTGCGCGTTCTTGCGCGCGGTTTCGTTGATCGCATCGCGCAAGTCGTCAAACATTTGCGGCTCGATTCGACCAAGCGCCTGCGACAGCGCAATCAGATTGCGAATCCCGCGGACCGCTTCGGGCGACCGGAGCGAACTCGATATGCGCCCGATGATCTCTCCATTTGCGGCGGCCAGTCCACGCAAAATATCCAGCAGTCCGCTGGCATGAAGCGTTTCCACAAATTCATACAGCGAAAGAATCGCCGCAGCGTGTTCGACGGGAGCTTCGTCAAGCTTCCGTCGCAGGTCCTCGCGAATATCCGCTTCGTTCGAGATTTGCGGCGGCTCCAATATCAGAGGCAGGGGCTTAGCCATTTCCGTTTCCTCCGTTCGCGTGAGCGCCATCGACGCTCTTCCAGCTTCCCGGCATGCGATAGTCGGCCCGCCTCCATTTGCGTTCCACTTCCACACCCTTCTGCGGAGTGGGGGTGGCGAAGCGGTGATTCGATTTGGGCAGCGGGCTGGGGCCTTTATCCGGCAACACTTTCAGCTGAACCGCCACCTCTTTGTACGCAGGCGTGTGCACCACCGGATCGATGTTGCGGCTGCTCAGTTCATTCACGGGGCTGACGCTTGAGTTCAGCGGCAAATAGAGTTCTTTTCCGGTAACGCGGTCAGTCACCAGCACAGGAACGCGAATTGAACCGTGACGCGACGTCACTTCCGTCCATTGCCCGGTGACGACTCCGAGTTCTTTGGCGAGTTCCGGAGACATTTCCAGAAACTGATGTGGCACCACCTCGGCGATTCCATCGACGCGATAGGTCATGTTGCCTTCGTGGAAATGTTCGAGCAGCCGTCCGTTGTTCAAGTGAAGATCGTACTCCGCGCTCGTTTCTTCGCACGGCGGCCGGTAATCGAGCGGACAGAGTTTCGCCTTCCCATCGGGAAATGGAAATTTCGAGGTGTACAAGAGCGGCTGGCCGGTTCCCTCCGCCGCCACCGGCCATTGCAGGGATTTGTAGCCTTCCAGCCGCTGGTAGGTGACGCCCGCAAACAGCGGAGTTAGCAACGCGCATTCATGCATGATGTCTTGAGGATGCGCGTAATCCCAGTGCGCTCCCATGCGGTTGGCCAGATCGCGAATGATTCGCCAATCGGGGCGGCTTTCGCCGAGCGGCTCCAGCGCTTGGTACAAGCGCTGGATGCGGCGCTCCGTATTCACGAAGGTACCTTCCTTTTCCAGAGCCGGGCTGGCGGGAAAGACAACGTCGGCGTAGCGGCAGGTCTCCGTGAAAAAGCAGTCCTGCACCACGAAGAAATCGAGCTTCGCGAACGCCGCTCCCACGTGCTGGGAATCGGAATCGGCGGTGAGCATGTCTTCGCCCATCAGGTAGAGCGCCTTCAGCTTGCCCTCGTGGATGGCGTCGACCATCTTCGTGTTGTCGAGGCCTTTCGACTCCGGCAGCTTCACGTTCCAGGCGTTCTCGTACGTCCCGCGCGCCACGTCGTCGCTGACTTTCTGGTACCCCGGGAAATATTGCGGCATCGACCCAAAATCGCTCGCGCCTTGCACGTTGTTATGGCCTCGCAGAGGATATGCGCCGGTCCCCGGGCGTTTGTAGTTGCCGGTGATCAGCAGCAGATTCGAGATGGCGGTAGAGGCGTCCGATCCCTCGCAGTGCTGCGTAATGCCCATCGCCCACAGCATGCACACGCGCTCGGCTTCCGCGATCATTCTTGCGACGGTCTCGAGCGTGTTTGCCGGTATCCCGGTAACCCGTTCAGCGTACTCCATCGTGTAAGGATCGAGGCTCTGCTTGTATTCCTCGAAATGGTTCACCCATTCGCGGATGAACTCCTTGTCATGCAAGTCGTGGTCGATGATGTAGCGCGCCACGGCGGAGAGCCACACCAGATCGGTGCTGGGGCGCGGCTGCATGAAAATGTCGGCCCGGCGAGCCATCTCATGTTTGCGCAAATCGCAGACGATCAGTTTCTGGCCGTGCAATTTGTGGGCTCGCTTTACGCGTGTGGCCAGCACGGGATGGCTCTCGGCGGTATTGCTGCCAATGATCACCACCAGGCTCGCTTTCGAAATGTCGGCAATCGATCCCGAATCGCCTCCATATCCCACCGTGCGAAAAAGCCCCTGCGTGGCCGGCGATTGGCAGTATCTTGAGCAGTTATCGATATTGTTGGTGCCGATCACCGCGCGCGCGAACTTCTGCGCCAGATAGCTTTCCTCATTGGTGAATTTCGAGGACGCGATCACCCCGATGGAATCGGCGCCGTGTACTTTTTTGGTTTCCGAAAGCTTCAGCGCCACCAGATCGAGCGCCTCGTCCCAATCCACTTCGCGAAACCTGCCCCCTTCACGAATCAGCGGACGGCGCAGGCGATCGGGATGGTTGGTGTAATCCCAGCCGAATTTCCCCTTGATGCACGTCGAGATTCCATTCACCGGGCCGGCAAACGGCTCGATTTTCAATATCTGGCGGTCTTTTGTCCACACATCGAAGCTGCACCCGACTCCGCAATAGGTGCACACCGTTTTTGTGCGGCGAATGCGATTCTCGCGCATGGCCGCTTCCACCCCGGAGATCTGCAGCAGCGGCCCGAAGCCGGTTTCCGGCTCGACCCCCTTCACCACCTCGATCATGTCGTGCAACGTTTTCGACGGCAGACCTGTCAGAAACCCGGCTCGACCGATCATCGATTTCTCCATCAGCGCATTGCAAGGGCACACCGATACGCAGTGCCCGCAGGAAACGCAGCTGGATTCCCCGATCGCTTTGCCTCCGTCCCACAGAACTCTCGGGTAGGAATCTTCCCAGCGAATGGAAAGCGTTTCGTTGACCTGCACGTTCTGGCACGCTTCCACGCAGCGGCCGCATAAAATGCATTGGTCCGGGTCGTACCGGTAAAAGGGATTGGACTCGTCTTTGGTGTGCGGCTTCCGCTCGAATGGGATCGTTTGGCGCGTTAATCCGGAGTGGGCCACGGTATTGTGGATCGTGCAGTTGTTATTGTTGTTGTCGCATACCGTGCAGTAGAGATCGTGGTTAGAGAGAATCCGGTTGAGTGCCTCCATCCGCGCCGCCCGCGCCGTGGGAGTTAAGGTCACCACGTTCATGCCTTCCGCCACACTCGTTCCGCACGCCCGAGCCAGCGTTCCGTTCACTTCCACCAGGCAGGTGTCGCACGTTTGGATCGGGCCCAGCTGCGAGTGATAACAAATCTGCGGAAGTTCCGGACCGTAGCGATTGGTCACCTCGATCAACAGTTCTCCTTCGCACGTTTCGCGAGACACGCCATCGATTGTTATCGCGAAACGGCCCGCTTCCGGCTCGCAAACGGGCGCGTAATCGCTGATATACGCCTTGTGTACCTCGGTTCCGGAAAAATCCTCTAAGTGGGCCATCGGTCATCCTGTGATGTTATGAAATTCTCGATCTTCGCCGGGCGGCTTCTGGGGCGGCTTTGCGGAGCCGAATATACCGGCTCTGAACCTTTGGCGCGGTTCCTGTCGAATATCTCCGAGCCCGCCAGTGCCGACAATCAGGTGATCCGGGTATTTACAACCCCGGACCGCCGGGCTGCGGTGATCCATTGACGGATAACGGTCACGGCACTTCGCCGCGAATGGCGGATGCGTCAGAAAGGCATTCGCTGTCAAAATAGATTCACGTCGAACCAATGACGCGCGGATTCCACCAGAAATTGCTCCAGTAAACCGTGATCCATGCCGGACAGGCCCATCAGCAAGAACGGTCGTCGCTACTCGCGCATCGCCACGCCGAAAGGCGTCTGGGTCGCCTGGCAAGACGGCGCCCGTCAGGAAGTATCGCGCGTCCAGGACTTGAACATCGGCGGGCTATTTGTCGCCACCCAGCACCCATCCCCGGTCGGAACAAGCATCACCATCTTGCTTTCGGTTCCGGAAGGAGAAATCCGCGGACGGGCAGTCGTGCGCAATGTAGCATCGCAAGGCATGGGCATCGAATTTGTCGGCCTGCGGGAACAAGACTCCGCGCGATTGCAGGTGCTGATCGCGCGCCTACTGCCTGCGAGCCAGGCTACCTCAGGCGACTAAAGGGGTTGCTTCCTTCAGAATTGTGTCCATCCAGCGGCTAGACCACTCCTCTTGCCGCAGCACCATCAGAAGCAACGTCCGAGCATCGTGCATCATGGATTCAGATGTTCACCCGGGCCTCGCATATACAAAAGTGCCGCTGCCTTTTAAAAAAGGCTATAATCGTCGGGAGCTGTGTCTTAGGCACTCGGGCTAAGATTCGCAGCGCGGCTCTTGGCGAGGAATGTAGCTGAAGAAAGTGTTAGGACTGCGTCCCCCCGCGCAGGTCGTTCTCCAGATCTAGTTGTTCTCTCAGAAGCCCGGTTCACAGCCCTACACGAACGGAACGGATGTTTGTGTGCGAACCCTTTTGTTCGCGGCATGTGCGACCGTGCGCACTCGCAGCAGTCGCTCACAAGCGAGGGTGCACGCGATCAGAAGCCAAACAGCAGATGAGTCATCGAATAGCTTGTGGTGCCGAAAATGGTGTGTAAACGTGAAGTAACCGCAAGACAATTCACCCCCGAGTGGAAAGACGGGTTCCTCCATGGCCAATAAGCCCGTGAACCCAAACAGCCGTTTTTGGAAATCGGGGTTCGTATACCTCGTTTGGATCGTGCTCACGATTTGGCTGATCAGTTCGATGTATGCGGTACCCCAGGCGAAGCAAGTTACTTACAGCGATCTGCTGTCGGAGGTGCAAGCCGGAAAAATCTCGCAGGTGAGCATCGGCGACCGGAAAATCGTCGGACTCCTAAAGCAGCAGCCGCCCGCCAAAGGCAAGAAGCCCGCCGCCAATTCTGCGCAGGCGCAAAAGAAGATTGAAGCCACGCGCGTGCCGGGGCTTTCCATCACGCCCCTGGTCCAGGAACTGCAAGCCAAAGGCATCAAATACTCGGGCAATATGCCCTCCTCTTCGGAGTGGATGGATTTCCTGATTTTCTGGGGGCCCATGCTGCTGATCTTCGTGCTGATTGCCGTCTTCATGTGGCGCTTGCAGAAGCGCCGAGGCGGGCCCATGAGTTTCGGCAGGAATCAGGCCCGCATGCACGAAGCCAATGAACGCATGGAAACCAAATACACCGATGTTGCCGGCGCCGAGGAAGCCAAGATGGAGTTGCGCGAAGTCGTCGATTTCCTCAGCCACCCTGCAAAATATCAGCGTCTCGGTGGACGAACTCCCAAAGGTGTCCTGCTCGTGGGTCCGCCGGGAACCGGCAAAACACTCTTGGCCAAGGCCGTTGCGGGAGAAGCGGGCGTGCCGTTTTTCTCGATCTCCGGATCGGAGTTCGTGGAAATGTTCGTCGGCGTGGGTGCGTCCCGCGTTCGCGATCTTTTCCAGCAAGCGAAAAAGCGTGCTCCTTGCATCATATTTATCGACGAACTCGATGCCATCGGCAAAAGTCGCGCAGGACCGCAGTCGATGTCTTCCAACGAAGAGCGTGAACAGACACTCAACCAGCTGCTCGTCGAAATGGACGGATTCGACACCGCGAAGGCCGTGATCATCATGGGCGCCACCAACCGGCCGGAGGTGCTTGATCGCGCACTTCTCCGCCCGGGGCGATTCGACCGGCAAGTGGTGCTCGACCGCCCCGATTTGAAGGAGCGCTCCGCTATCCTTCGCGTTCATTGCCGAAAATTGAAAATTGGCCCGGATGTCAATTTGAACGAAATCGCCGCCGAGACCCCCGGAATGGTCGGTGCGGATCTGGCCAACATCGTCAACGAGGCGGCCCTCAACGCCGCGCGGCGCAACGCGGATCAGATCGAGAAGCGGGACTTCGAGCAAGCTGTCGATCGCGTGACCATGGGTTTCGAGAAAAAGGGGCGGCTCATCAGCCCGGATGAAAAACAGCGCGTCGCGTTCCATGAGGTCGGCCACACGCTCGTGGCTCTCAGTGTCCCGCACGCTGATCCCGTCCGACGCGTCTCGATCGTGCCGCGCTCCATCGGCTCCCTGGGCCACACGTTGCAATTGCCCGAGCGCGACCGCTATCTCCTCACCGAGCCCGAACTCGAGGATCGCATATCGGTCCTTCTCGGCGGGCGGGTGGCTGAGGATATCATCTACAAAGGCATCGTCTCCACGGGCGCCAGTGACGATCTCGAACGAGCCACCATGCTCTCGCGCGAAATGTCCACGCGTTACGGAATGGGCAAGCACCTGGGCAGCCTCACCTACGGCATTTCACATGAGTCCCAATTCCTGAAAACCCCGTATTCGATGGAGGAGAAGAACTACAGCGAACGCACCGCGGAAGCGATCGACGACGAAGTCCGTGAACGGATCGACCGCCTGTATCAGCGGGTGAAAACGATTTTGCTCAAGCGCCGCGCGGATTTGGACGCCATCGCGTCGGCTTTGATGCGCCAGGAAACTCTCGAAGCGGAGGAAATTCAGACATTATTAGCAACCACTCATCAAGTGCGCGCGGCCGCACCGCCGCAGCACGAAGTCAGCTCGACGAACGCGTAAGCCATTCCCAGCCTCGGTCGGGCCGGAAACTCAGGTTCGCTCCGGGCGCAAGCGAGAGTGCCACTTGATCGTTTTCGCGATGCTAGCGCTTTTGGCGTTGCCGTTTCATCCTAGGCCCAAAGCGAGCTTTCAACCTCAGCCGCAGATCGACCCGCGGACCATCGTCGACCATTCCGTACAGGCAAACAGAGCCGATTGGGCCGCTTCTCCGAAGTACGAATTCGACGAAACCGATTACGACGCCTCTGGGCACACCCGCACGTACGAAGTCACCATGATCCTCGGCTCGCCGTACGACCGCCTAATCCGCATCAATGGCGAGCCGATTTCGCGCGCGCAACAGGCCGCCGAAGAACGAAAGTATCTCCAGGCTGTTCGGCTCCGCCGGAACGAAACGGCTGCCCAACGCGCTCGACGCGTCGGCGCCTACGAGCGCGGCAGAGCCCGCGACCACCTGCTGATGAACCAGCTGGCTATCGCCTTCACATTCAAGCTGATTGGCGAGCAGCAACTCGGGCCCTACAAGGTATACGTGCTGCAGGCCACCCAACGCCCCGGCTACAATCCTCCCAACCGCGACGCGCAAGTCTTGACCGGCATGGCCGGCACACTCTGGATCGATGAACGGACTTTTCAGTGGGTGAAAGTCGAAGCGCACGTGGTCCAGCCCGTTGCCATTGAAGGGTTCCTTGCCAGGGTCGAGCCCGGTACCGAATTCGAACTCGAGAAAATGCCCGTCGGCAACGGCATCTGGCTCAAGAAGCACTTCTCCATGCACTCGCGGGCAAAAATCCTATATTTCTTCCAGCGCAACGCTCAGGAAGAAGAGAACTTTTCCAATTATCGCCTGCAGGAACCCCTGCAGGATTCAAGGTAGCGTGAACCTCAGCGCAAGGCCCAGCGCGTCTCTCCGTCCGCAACGTGCCTCATCAGCTTCACTGCCCCACGATGGGGTGCGAGCCGGGCGCTGCAGCAGTCGCGGCCGGAACAATGTCGGTCGCTTGCGACGCCACAATCAGCCAACGGCCATCCGTTTTCTCCTCCACTCGCGTGAAGATGCCGCGGCGCGGAGCCCGCATCGAACCGTCCGGGTTGCGCTCCCCGCTCGTACTGAAATAGACGTGTACCACGGCGATCGTCGGAGAAAGAAATCGCACGCGGACCCGCTCCGTCTGCCATGTGCTGTTTTTTACTTTCCCGGAGTGCAAGGATTCGAGGCTTTTCGCAAACGCTTCCCGTCCCCGGAACCATTGTCCCGCCAGGTTCACCCAGTCAGCGTCCGGAGCGCCCAGCCGCACCATCGCCGCTATGTCGTGATGATTCCACGCTGACTGCCATCGCGCTTCGATCCCGCGGATCGCTTGTACGTCCCCGGCTCGGCCCGCTTGCGCGCAAACTGCAGCAGGCATCGCAAACAGCAAAACTGCCATCAGCGCAAGTCGGACGGGCATCGCGCGCCTCCGTGTCTCACCGTTCAGCTATTTTGCACACCGTGCGCTGCCGCGAATCGCATGCGGAAGGTAACTCCGTCTTTCAGCGCCATCGAGCCCGCCGGCAACAACAACATTCCGCGGCCAAACGCGGTGCGTAGCCGAAATACATTCACTTTTGTCCACGCACCCGTTCCAATCTGAACTTCCGCGCTGGATCCGGAATTCGCTTTCAGTAACGCAGCCAGACGAGGCTGATCTTCTTTTTTGTTCTGATGGAATATCACCACTAGGACCGCGGGCGCTGAGCCGGTGTGCGCTTCCAGCACTTTGCAATCTACAATCGCAGCTTGGGAAGCGATGCTTTGATTGGATGCGGTCTGCCGAGGCGCGCCGAACGACGGAACAGCAAGTGCAAACACAAAAAACAAAACCGTAATTCGCAGTTTTAGATACATGGGTACCTCCTTTTAGGTTTGCCGATTGTCCTCAGTAGTAGCGCTTAAGTCAAGAAGAGGCTTTGCCACGTCTGCAGCCGCCGGCCCGGGCTCCACGCGTTGGCAGCAAAGGCGTAAAATCAACGCGGAGCCAAATTGCTTACCACCGATCGCCTCACACTCCGCAACTGGAATGATGACGACCTCGCTCCTTTCGCGGCCATGAACGCGGATCCCGCCGTCCGCGAATTCTTCCCCGGCCTGCTCACCAAAGAAGAAAGTGACGCATCCGCGCGAAGAGCCAAAGCGGCCATCGAGCGAGACGGTTTCGGCATGTTCGCCGCCGAGCTCCGCGGCGCCGCCGAATTCATCGGCTTCATCGGACTTTCTCGGATCGACCTCGCCATTCCGGGCATCGCCCAGCCAGCCGTCGAAATTGGCTGGAGGCTCGCTCGCGCCTATTGGGGAAAAGGACTCGCCACCGAAGGCGGCCGCGTGTTAGCGCGCTACGCGTTTGAAACTCTGCGACTGAAAGAAATCGTCGCCATTACAGTTCCGGCCAACCTCCGCTCGCGCCGCGTCATGGAAAAACTCGGCATGGCCCACATGCCGGCCCTCGATTTCGATCACCCCCGCATCCCCACTGGCCACCCTCTGCGCCGCCACGTCCTGTATCTTCTCGCGAATGGCGCGGCATTCACGCGCCCTTGATTCCCCGCGGCTGGCCCCTTCATTCGCGTTTTATGCAAGATGCGCGTTCCACCAGCGTCGCCGTCTCGCCGGCGTTTTGCCCTAAACTTTCGGCACGTGTAATGCCAGGCTGCCGGACGCCGATAATCTCGCACCCGCAATACTGCCTCGCAGCCATATAGCTCCGCCGCGCCACGCGTTTCTCCGGAGCCAAGCGAAGGTGGGGCTGCCGTCAGCAAACGCAATACAGGTCGCGGCACGCCATCAGCGCATGGCGCAATATTAATGAAAGTTCATGCACCGCGGAACGCGAGGCTATAGAATGCGATACCGCGAATGGATCGAAAACCCGTGCGGCGCGAAGCCGCTCGATGCGAGCGCCGCCGAACGCGTGCGGCCTGTGAAATTTGCCGGGGAGGAATGGATGAAACGCGCCTGGAAATCGAACCTAACCATCGCGGCTTTCGTCATCGCCGCATTTTTCTTCGCCTCCGTTGCCGTGCGCGGCGCCAGAAACGCGGCTCCATCGGGAGCCGTTTCCGATCCGGACGCCGGCCAGGGAATGATGGGCCAAACCGGGCAGGTCCAGCCGAACAGCGCCTCCGGCTATCATCTGCTGAAGACCATTCCCGTCCCCGGCGATACGTTTTGGGATTATCTGAAATTCCAGCCCTCCACTCGCCGGCTGTTCATCACTCACGGTGACGAAGTGCAAGTGCTCAACGTCAACACCGGAACAATCGTCGGCACCATGGGCGGCATGGAAGGAATCCACGGAGTCGTCCTAGCGCCACAATTCAATCGCGGGTTCGTCACCGACGGCCGCGCGGCCAAAGTGTGGATTTTTAATTTGAAGACCCTGAAAGTGACCGGCAGCGTGCGGGACGATAAAGATGCCGATGGTGACGTCTACGACCCGGCCTCGAAGCGCGTCTTCACCATGAACGGCGATTCCCGAACCTCCACCGTCATCGACGCGAAGACCGGAAAAGTGGTCGGGCACATCGAACTAGGCGGCCAGCCGGAGTTTCCGGTGGCCGATGGACGCGGGCACGTCTACGCCAACATCGAGTCCACCAGCGAGATTGTCGAAATCGATTCGCACGCGATGAAGATCACGCATCGTTGGCCGCTGGCTCCGGGCACTTGGCCGAGCGGCTTGGCCATCGACGCAAAGCACCACATTCTTTTTTCCGGCTGCCGCAACAAGCTCATGGTGATCATGAGCGCGGATGACGGCAAGGTACTGGCCACCGAACCGATCGGGCAGGGCGTGGACGCCACGCGCTTCGATCCAGGAACGGATTACGCCTTCGCCTCCAACGGCGCCAGCGCCAACCTAACCGTGATTCACGAAGACTCACCCACCAGCTTTCATGTGGTCGAAAACGTCCCCACTGAGATGGGCGCGCGCACCATGGCGCTCGATCCCAAAACGCATGACGTGTTCTTGGTCACCGCAGACATCCAGCGCATCGATCACCCCGCGCCTCACACCCGGCCCTTTCGCATGGCCCCAGGCACTTTCCGGGTGCTGGTCTACGGCATGAAGTAGGGCGTTTTTTGTGCCGCTGGCGGGTGCGTTCCATCTTCCCTGCTACGGGGAGCACCGCATGGCTGCTAAGGCAAGCACCCGCTGTCCCCGGACGTACAAGACGCGCTACAATCTTCAAGGGTTAGCTCGTCTGCACTATCGGCCCACGAAGTTAGAAAATCGAGGTGCCACACACATGAAGATTGCAATCTCCGCAGCCGCGTTGCTCTTGTTTCTCGGGACCACTTCGTCCGTTTTTGCACAGCCGAATAGGCCGCAAGACAATCGTCAGCAGGACGAGCACCAGCAAACGGATCATCAGCAAAACGGTCATGAGCAAGGCAGGCCTGCTCAGAAGGGCGCAAGACCTACCGAGCAGCACGCCAGGCCCGCTCCGACTCATACCGAGCGCAGTGCCCGTCCGCAGCAACACACGGCGCACACGCAGCAGCATCCTACCAACCGGGCACAGCGCCCGCGGCCGCGTACCATGAATCACGGCCAACGCGCGAATGCTCGGCCCGCTCCTCACTCGTACGGCCGCATTTCCGCCGCTCATTACCGGTCCAATTTCGGCAGCGCGCATCGATTTCACATTAACCGAAACGATTACCAACGCCACATGTTCAGCTATGGCGGGTACTCCTTCCGGTTCGTCGATCCATGGCCGCCGGCTTGGTCCTATAGCGATCCGGTTTACGTGGTCTACCTGAACGGCGGATATTACATGTGCGATCCCAACCATCCGGGTATTCGCATCGCTCTCAGCATCGATTAAGCAACTTCCGGCACGAGCGAACGACGCGGCACACGTGGCCACTTACAGCGTGTTCCACGTCGTTCGCATGCTGGCGGAATGAATCATCCGCGCCGAAGGCATAAGTGCGCGCCCGTTGCGGCGCTACGTCGCCGCGTGCAGATTCAGCCAACGGCGCGGCACGCGCTAAATCTGGTAATCGATTTCGATGATGGACTGCAGTTCGTCGGTGATCGATTGCAAATCGGCGGACGCGGCGCCATCCGGCGAGTGCAGGCCTTCGAGGTGGCGGACGCGTTCGCGAAGCTCTTTCACCTGCGATGCGACCGCTGCCAGCGCGGCGGATAGCGGATCGTGAATTAGCTTGGGATCCGTGATCACCACGCGCTGTCCGCCGCGCAGCACGATGTGGCCAGGCACGCCGACGATGGTGGAATTGTCGGGCACATCACGAAGCACCACCGAGCCGGCGCCCACGCGTGAATTGTCTCCCACGCGAATATTGCCGAGCACCCGGGCACCCGCGCCGATCACCACGCCGTTGCCGATGGTCGGGTGGCGCTTGCCCTGTTCTTTGCCGGTGCCGCCCAGCGTGACGCCTTGATAGAGCGTCACGTCATCTCCGACGATGCTGGTTTCACCGATCACCACGCCCATGCCGTGGTCGATAAACAAGCGGTGCCCGATTTGCGCGCCCGGGTGTATTTCAATGGCAGTGAGCAAGCGCGCTACCTGCGAAAGCCATCGGGCCAGCAACCGGAAATCGCGCTCCCAAAACCAATGGTTTACGCGATGGAACCACAGCGCGTGCAAGCCCGAATAGCACAGCAGGACCTCCAGCACCGATCGAGCCGCAGGATCGTGCTCCAGGATCGATCGGACGTCCTCTCGCATTCCGCGAAACACGAAACCTCGCTTACGCCATTGCTTCCACGGGCAGCTGCTGCGCCTCTTGCCGCAGGCTGTCAAACAGCGCGCTGGTCAAATAGCGCTCGCCGAAATCCGGCAGCACAACCACAATCACCTTCCCTGCGTTTTCGGGTCGCTGCGCCACTTTGACGGCCGCCTGCGCCGCCGCTCCCGACGAGATGCCCACCAGCAGCCCTTCTTCCAGCGCCAAGCGCCGCGCCATTTCGATCGACTCAGCGCTGCTCACCTGCACCACTTCGTCGATGTAATCGGTCCGCAGAATCTTAGGGACAAAACCGGCGCCGATGCCCTGAATCTTGTGCGGGCCCGGTTGGCCTCCGGAAAGCACCGGGCTTTCCACCGGCTCAACCGCAATCGCCTTGAAGGAAGCTTTTTTCGGCTTGATGAACTCGCTCACCCCGGTGATCGTGCCGCCCGTGCCGATGCCGGAAATCAGGATGTCCACTTTGCCGTCGGTATCGTTCCAGATTTCAGGACCTGTCGTTTCGACATGGATTTTCGGATTCGCCGGATTATCGAATTGCTGCAGCATGTAGCCGTTCGGTGTTTCTTTCACCAGCTCTTCGGCTTTGTTGATGGCGCCCTTCATGCCCTTGGGACCGGGCGTAAGCACCAGCTCCGCTCCGAATGCACGCAACAGAACGCGGCGCTCCAGGCTCATCGTTTCGGGCATGGTCAGAATCAGCTTGTAGCCTCTCACTGCGGCCACGAATGCCAGCGCGATACCGGTATTGCCGCTGGTGGGCTCGATCAGCACGGTTTTCCCCGGCGTGATTTTGCCGGCCTTCTCTGCGTCGTTGATCATGCTGACGCCGATGCGATCTTTCACGCTGGCGTTGGGATTGAATCCCTCCAGCTTGGCCAGGACTGTGGCCTTCGCGCCTTTCGTGACTTTATTCAGCTGCACCAGCGGTGTCTTGCCAATAAGTTCGGTAACGTCCTTCGCAACTTTCATCTAATTCGTCCTTTCGCGTGTGATCGATCGCATGGGAACTGCGGAAATCCGCATTCGTCCACAGCCGTTCATTCTCAGTGGACGCCCTCAGTTAGCAGCGCCGCCTTGCCCCCACCTTCGCGTTTTACTGCCGCCGATTTGACCACATCTGGCGCGCGCGCGGCTAGGGAAAATGGTTGAACCGCGCTGTGCCATCTGCGCGGCTTTCGCACGTGAACCGGCGCGAAAAGAAGCGCCGATCATGCGCGCCACTCTATTCGCAGGACGACAATCAAAGCCATCACACGCTGAAGCGCTGCTCGCGGAAAGGATCGCCGTACATGCTATAGCCATTCTCCTCCCAGAACCCGGGAGCATCATGAACCATGAAATCGAGGCCACGAACCCATTTGACGCTTTTCCACGCATAAAGATGCGGAACCACCAGGCGCACAGGATAGCCGTGATCCGGAGGAAGCGGCTCGCCATTGTGTTTCAGTGCAAACAGCGTGGTAGGACGCATCAAATCGTCGAGCGGAACGTTGGACGTGTAACCCTGCTCGGCCAGCACCATCACGAATTTTGCGTCACGCTTCGGCTGCGCCAGCTTAGCCACTTCGGCGAACGGCACGCCTTCCCAACGTACATCGAAGCGGCTCCAGCGCGTGACGCAGTGCATGTCCGCGATCACTTCTTTCATGGGCAAGCGCGTAAATTCGTCCCAGGTAAGGCGCAACGGCTTTTCGACGAGCCCTTCGATGCGGAAATCCCACGCCTGCGGGTCGAACGGCGGGACGCTGCCTTCGTGCAACACCGGCCATTTCAAAGTCAGCGACTGGCCGGGTGGCAAACGCCCAGCCTCGCGCATTTCGCGTTCCAGCCGCTTGCGTTCGGTGGTTTCGCCGAAAACCATGATCGCTTTCCTGAGAGCCGCCCCGCGCCAGTTGCCGTGTTACGGCTGTTGAGAGCCCCGCTGGATGACGTCGCCTCTACCGCCTCGGCCATTTTCCGCAGCGCTGTCCACCCATGCCGCTCTTGCTCCGTCAATGCTGACTAAAAACGAATGGCCAAGTCATCGGTCACCACATAAATAAGGACCGCTAGTAAACAAAAGAATAGGGCCACCCATACACGCCAATCACGATGCGCCCGTCTCCAGTATGGACCAGGCGAATGCGGAATATGCTCGCCATCCGGTATTCCGTGTCCGTGGTGCTCGTGTTTTCTCTCGCTCACTGATCCGCTCTCTTCCAGGCTCCGCCCCGCGCACGCAGGCGCGAATCCTTCGCCATAGCGCCGCGATTGGACGCCCCTGGGCCGCATGATAACCTCTCGGCGCTTCACGCCGGAGCATTTTTTGAAGGTGGCCCGCTCTCGCGAGCTGCACGCAGCCGAGACAAGGACTGTGCGTCAGCCACCGGCCCAACATTAGCCTCTGGCTCCTGCCTGCTGCGCATTGCGCTAGCTATCGTAGGCAACGGCTCGCTGGCGAGTAACAAAAAGGCGCCCGAAGACGACTCCGAAAATAATGCCGCCAATGTGGGCCATGTAAGCGACGCCACCTGTCTGAACGTTGGCCACAGTGCCGAAACTAAAAAGTTGGATCACAAACCACACGCCGATCAGCAGCGCCGCCGGGATCATCGTGACGCGCACAAAAACGAAAATCCACAGCAGCGAGCGAATCTCATCGCGAGGGTAGGTCACCAGGAATGCGCCCATCACCGCGGCAATCGCTCCGCTGGCCCCCAAACTGGGCACTGTGGAGGCCGGGCTCACGGCAACCTGAGCCAGCATCGCCACCACGCCGCCAATCAGATAAAACGCCGAGTACCGCAGCGGATTCATGGCGTCTTCGATCTCCGGGCCAAAGGCCCACAAGAAGATCATGTTTCCGATGATGTGAGACCAGCTTCCGTGCAAGAACATTGCCGTCAGGAGCGTGATCCAGTGGTGGCCGGACACGATGTTTGCCGGGACGGCGGCCCACTTGAGCACAAACGCATCTCCGCGGATCAGCTCTTCAATAAAAACCAGCACGTTGATTACGATGATGGAGAGCGTGACGACGGGAAAACGTGCCGGGCGCCGCGACGCGTCGGACAAAGGGATTACAGTTCCCACGCTGGTGCCTCACTTATCGATAGATGTGCATCTTTGCCAGACCGCAACTCGGCGTGCCGAACTGTCTGACGCTCTGCCACCGCCGGAAACAGTCCGGCACGCCCGCTGCGAATATCTAGAACTACGCTGTCTTCGGGACCATCGTGCGCGCGGCCAGTGACAACATCAGGCGAGTGATCCCACTGAAGAGCATGCTGATGCCGACCAGCGTGCCGATCACCCATTCCGTGCTCGAAGGCCACGTTCTCCAAATCATCACAGCGAGGATAAAGGTGATGACTCCGTCAAACATCAACCAGCCCGAACCAGGCATCGGGCGGAGTCGAAACGACAAGGCGAACTCGAGAATTCCCTCGATCAACAGATAAATCGCCAGCGCCAAAGTGAGGGACGCGAGTCCGGCAACGGGGTGAATCAAGATGTAAGCGCCGATCGCGACGTAGAGAACGCCGAGAAGCAATTCCCAAGTGAACCCGCCTGCGCTTCTCGTATACCAGGCAAATACCAAATGGGCTGCACCGCTCAGAATCAGCAGCCAGGCGACAATCAAGACTACGGCAACTCCGGCAGCGGGCGGAACGGCAATTGCCACAATGCCCGCGAGGATCATCACGACACTCAGCCCGATCGACCATCCGAGAGACTCTTTCACGATACTGCGAATGGATGTTGCGCCCATTTCTTCTCCTTCCGGGACCCCGGCGGATCGCTGTGCATTGTGCACAGCGCTAACGTTCAATTTGGGAGATGGTATTTGCGTTGCCGGAGGTCACATAGACGGCAATCAGCCTAGCTTGCCGTTGATAGAGAAGTACGCCTTACCGGGTGCAAAAGCAACTTTTTCGTTAGCCATCGGACGGGTGACGCTTGGGCAAACCGGTACCGTGCAGCAGCGCAGGTACGAGCCGGTAAAACGCTTGTGATGTGATCGCTAATTCACGACCGACCGCATTCATCGAATCAATGACGAAGAGTTCGGACTTGAGCGCTCGAATTCTGAACGGAAACGCGATTCGGGATCAGATGTACGGCGAGCGGGCGGGCGAAACGGCCGCGCTAGCGAGTCTCCCTCTCACTGACCCTCAGGGTGTTGCTCGATCTGGAAACCGGGCGCGCCCGTTTGCCAGAGCAAGAAGCTGAAGATGTCGCCATACGCATCTTCCGTGTCCGATCGGGTAGCTCCAATGGTGTTGTGCCCGCCGGTGTAATCGACGCGCAGCAGGATTGGTTTCCCGCTGGACGTAGCCGCCTGCAGGCGCGCCGCCATTTTCGCCATCTCCCAGGGATCCACGCGAGGGTCATTCATGCCGGTCATAAGCAAGACCGCGGGGTACGGCGTGCCTTTCTTCACATGATCGTATGGACTCATCGCGTACAGCGCTTCAAATCCGGCTTTGGTTTTGACGCTGCCGAATTCCGGGATGTTCGGCACGCCGTTCGCGGATGTTTCCTCTCGCAACGTGTCGGACGACCCAACCCAGTCGACCGCCGCAGCATAAAGATCGGGCCTCGAAGTGATCGCGCGGCCGATGGTGATGCCGCCCGCGCTTGTGCCCATGCCGCCCAGATGCGCCGGTGAAGTGTACTTATGATCGATCAAATATTCGGCGCATGCGTTGAAATCCCGCCAGGTATTCGGCTTGGTTGGTCCCTTGCCCTCCAAATGCCACTCCTCACCATATGCACCGCCGCCGCGAGGATGACAAACGGCATACACGCCGCCCTGATCGAACCAGGCAAGGTCCATCGGCGAATAACCCGGAGTTATCGTCATGCCATAGGCTCCATAGCCGCGAAGCCAGGTCGAATTCGAGCCGTCCAGCTTGATGTTCTTGGGATAAACGATCGAGAGCGGCACCATAGTCCCATCGTAGCTGCGAGCAAACACTTCAACGGATTTGATGTTCGTAGGATCGCCGTAAGGCCCTACGGGCTGGATCTTGGTCTCGGTAAGATGATTGTTTCGCGGATCATACGCGTAAATCCGGTAGGCCTTGGTCCAAGAGGTCAATCCGAGCAGCGCGCCCGGCAGGCGCGGATTCGTGTCTACGTCCGCAGTGCCCTGGAAAGGCAGAGGAATCTCCGCTGCTGTGGGATGGGCTCCGTAAGGGAGACGCAGCACTCGACTCAGCACACCGACCTGCTTTTGCACGTACAGTGCATCTTCGGCTGGACTGATTCCAGTGACCACGGCTTGGCTGGCCGGCACGACTACTTCTGCAGTCGCAAAATTCGGGTTACTCGCGCTCGTGCGGAGCACCTTATAACGCATGGCGTTCTGGAAGGTCAGTAGGTACAGGTCATCGCCGTGAAGTTCCACGTCCGCCACGTCGTCTGAAAATCCGGCGATTGGGTGCCACTCCGGCTTGGTTTGCGCGAGATCGCTGACCGGCTCGATGTAGTAGGCGCTATTCGGCGACACGCCATCGTTGATGGCTCCGATGGCATACTTGGAATCCGGCGGCACTACCACGGACGCTTGGTCGGTGACGCTGACCGGAACGGACGACGTGACGCCGTAGCCGAACACGGCAGGATCGTGCGCCGCGCTACGGCCCAGCACGTGCAGATAGTAGCGGAATTTTTCTTCGATCTCCGTCACCGGCGCGCCGGGAGGCAAAGTCTGCAACCGTCCATAAACGAACATGCGATTGCCCGGCAGCCAGCTTGGATTTCCGCCCCAGGCGCGGAGAATTACGTCACTGAGTTGTTTTCCCGTGTCTGTTTGCACGATGTGAATTTCCGTGTTCCGTTCCGCTCCGCCCGGCGCAATTCCAAATGCCACGTAGTTGCCGTCCTGCGATGGTGAAATGTACATAATGTCGTTCGAGCCCTTGCCGCGGTCGGCGGGCGCCAGCACCACGTTCTGGGGATCGACGAGCAGCTTATCCGTGCCGTACATGCCATGCCGCAAATACAGCCTGGCGACATTCTCATTCGGCATTCGCTTCAGAACCAGGTAACGGTCGCCAGTCAGCCGCGCCACCGAGACCTGCGGCACGGCTCGATCGAATTTTCGGATGTTGGCCAGAAGCTTCGCGCGGCCGGGAATCTCCGCCAGCACGGCCCGCGTGTAATCGTTCTGCTCTTTCATCCACTTCAGCACGACCGGATTTTTTAGGTTCTCCATGTAGCGGTAGGGATCGGCTACTTTTGTGCCGTAGTAGTCGGTGATCACTGGTTTAACGGGTGCCAATGGGGGCGGCGGCGGAAGTTCTCCGGATTTACGCGGCGACGCTTTCCATGCCGAAAGCAATACGAATGCAACGCAAACTCCGGTTATGAGCAGGGATCGCAAAACACGCGGCAGCATTTGATACTCCTTCGATTACTTTCAGTGAATGGGAATGGTTGATCGAAGTTGCGCGTGAGAGAAGCAAATGACGTGGGATGCACGCCATTTGCGCCGTCTTCGGGGGCCTTCAGCGTCATAAGAATTTTACACCCGGGAGGGGCAGGCATGTACGCCCGAGGGAGCACATGCGGCATCGGCCTGCGGGTCTCCCAGCCAGCGGACCGCAGCACACCAGCCGGGTAAATTGCTTGTGATATGATCGTTGATTCACGATCATTGCCAATCATTTCAAGGAGTTTTTACTTGAGCGCTCGAATTCTGAATGGAAATGCGATTCGGGATCAGATTTACGGTGAACTTGCGGGCGAAATTGCCGCGCTGGCGAAACAAGGAGTGCGTCCCGGACTGGCGGCGGTGCGTGTGGGAGACGATCCGGCTTCCAAGCTGTACGTGAACAGCAAAATCGCGGCCTGCGAAAAGCTGGGGCTGGCCAGCTTTCACATCACGCCGCCGGCTTCCACCACCACCGAAGAGCTGCTAAAGATCGTCAACGAATTGAACAACCGCGAAGATGTGGACGCCATTCTGGTGCAGATGCCGCTGCCCAAGCAGATCGACTCCAAGAAAATTTTGGACGCGGTGATTCCGGCCAAAGATGTGGACGGATTTCACCCCGTGAACGTCGGCAATCTGGTCGCGAACCGCCCGGCGCTGGTGGCCTGCACCCCGGCGGGAGTGATGGAAATTCTGCGCCGCAGCAACATTCCCATCGAAGGAGCGAACGCGGTGGTGATCGGACGCAGCGATATCGTTGGCAAGCCCCAAGCATTGCTGCTACTGCACGCCAATGCCACCGTGACCATCACTCATTCGAAAACCAAGGATCTGCCGGGGATCGCACGGCGCGCGGACATTATCGTCGCGGCCATCGGCAAAGCCGCGATGGTCACGCCGGATTTCGTGCGTCCCGGAGCCACGGTGATCGATGTGGGCCAAATCGTGATCCGCGACGAGAAAGAAGCGCAGCGCATTTTCGCGAAATTTCCTGAGAAACTTGAATCGTTCCGCAAAAAAGGCTCGGTGCTCGCCGGAGACGTCCATCCGGAAGTGGTGGAAGTGGCGGGCGCGTATACGCCCGTGCCCGGCGGCGTGGGTCCTCTAACAATCGCCATGCTCATGAGCAACACGGTGAAGGCGGCCCGCATGCGCCGCGGATTGCGCGCTCCGGCCGCGGCCCCCGCGCGGGACTGATGCTGCGCGTTGGCTTGACCGGCGGGATCGCGTCCGGAAAATCTACGGTGGCGAATATGCTGCGGGACCGCGAGTATCCGGTGCTGGATGCCGACTCGCTGGCGCGCGAGCTTCTGGAACAAGGGCAGGACGCCTACAAAGAAGTGGTCGCTCATTTTGGCGCGGGCATTCTGGCGCCCGGCGGCGCGGTGGACCGAAAGAAGCTCGCGGCCATTGTCTTTACCGACCCGCAGCAGCGCGCCAAGCTCAACCAAATCCTGCATCCGCGCATCCGAGATGTGGTCGCTAACTGGTTCGCTATGCTCAACCGTCCGGGAGGGCCGGAGTTCGCCTTCGAGGATGCGGCGCTGATTCTGGAATCAGGCGGGCGCGGCGATCTGGACCGCATTGTGGTCTGCTGGTGCCGCCCCGAACAGCAACTGGAGCGACTGCTCGAGCGCGGCATGTCCGAAGAGCACGCGCGCAGCCGCATCGCCGCCCAAATGCCCATCGACGAGAAGCGGAAACTCGCCGATGAGGTAATCGATTGCTCCGGCTCAATCGAAGAGACCGAGCGGCAACTCGATGGCGTGCTCGAAAAATTGAAACGAGGCTAAGAAATATCGATGCGATACAGCCGCGCGCGCGCAATTCGACTGCTTGCCATCGGCCTGATCATCGGCCTGGGCGCCTATTGGATTGGCTCGCGCTACGGGCAGCACACACCCACAACCGTTGGCGCTCTCTCTCCCGCGCCTTTGCCCGAGAAAGTTTCCGAGAATTCGCGCGAAATCCCGCTGGGCCTCGATCCTATCGAAGCAGAAAATGTGCGGATTTATAGGGACGTGGCGCCGGCGGTGGCGAATATCGTCACCCATGCCGTGCAGTACGATTTCTTCATGGACCCGATGCCGGTCGAGGGCGCCGGCTCCGGATTTTTGATCGATACCGATGGCCACGTCCTCACGAATTATCATGTGGTAGCCGGCGCGCAGACGATTCAGGTGACGCTGGGTGATCAATCGCGCTACATCGCCAAGTTCATTGGCGCCGACACACGCAACGACATTGCTCTGCTGAAAATCGATCTCAAGGGCCGCAAGCTGACGCCCTTGCCACTCGGAGATTCCCGCGGTCTGGTAGTGGGACAGCGAGTGCTGGCCATCGGCAATCCATTTGGATTTCAAAGCACGCTGACCACCGGCGTGATTAGTTCGCTCGGGCGCACGGTACAGACGGATGAAAATACGTTCATCGACCAAGCCATTCAGACGGACGCGGCCATCAATCGCGGCAATTCCGGCGGCCCGCTGCTGAATACGCATGGGCAGGTCATCGGCATCAACAGCGCGATTTTCTCTCCCAGCGGCACCGCGGCCGGCATCGGTTTTGCGATTCCGATCAACACCGCGAAGCGAGTCGCGCAGGAACTAATTACGAGCGGGCGTGTGGTACACGCGACGCTCGGCGCGTCGGGACGCGCAATCTGGCCGGGGCTGGCGCAGGCGCTGAATCTGGCGGTCGATCAGGGCATCTTGATCGAGAGCGTGGCTCCCGGCGGTCCCGCGGCGCAGGCTGGAATTCACGGAGGAAATCGCGTGGTGTTGGCCGGCTTGCAGCAGCTGACAATCGGCGGCGATATTTTGGTGGCCATCAACGGCAAACCCGTCACCGACCAGAGCGATTTGACGCTGCTGCTGGACCGCGCGCAACCCGGCGACGTGGTGACGCTGACGGTCGTGCGCAACGGCAAAAAGATGGATGTGCGCGTGAAGCTGGGTCAGCAGTAAATCAGCGGAAGGTCGTCGCTGATTTCACTCCGCGGCGCTAAATATTTCGAAGCCGACTCGCGCTCCGTGTTGCGCGTATCATTCTGCGGAGCGCAGCGGCGAAGAATCCTCTTGCTGAAGTATCACGACCTGCGGTTCTGCAAGAGCATGTCAATCGGAGCCCTCATCAGGTGCGCAGCCCTCTCTCTGCAGGCACGATCGACCAAAGAGGATCCTCCTCTCTGTAGGTCCTCGGTGCCGTTGACGCGCAGTTTATCGGCTGCTGCCATTGCTCTGCGGCGGGGCGGACCTGGGAGCTTCCGGCAGGCGCTCGCGCCATTCCGCGCGGATCGCGTCGCGTTCCCGCTCCGTCTTCGAGAACCACGATTCGGCGACGTCCCGCACCCGCTCCAGCGCGGCTTGCACCTCTGCTTGCTTCGCTTTCATCAATTCGCTATCGGCATCCATTGGCACGCGAATGGGCGGCGCGATAAACATCACCACGCGCGAAAAAGGATACGGGAGGCGGAAGCCGTCCCAGGATTTTCGGAACGTGTAGCCCCATTTCACACCGGTATGAAACACCGAAATGGGTTTGCCCGTGCGGCGCGCCAGAATCACGGCGCCAGGCTTGGCGACGTAACGTGGGCCGCGAGGGCCGTCAATCGTTAGCGCCACGTGGCGTCCCTCTTCAAGATTCCTGGCCATCGCGGCAAGTCCTTCGATTGCTCCGCGCGTGGAACTGCCTTGCGCCGTGCCGAAGCCCAGGCGCTCGATCACCCGGCGGGTCCACTGGCCATCGAAATTGACGGTGTTGAGCACCACGATGCCGCGCCGCTTCCAAATCCACACCGCCGGGAAGATACAGCGATGCCAAAAAGCGCCGATGGCTGGCTCGCCGCGATCGCGAAACTGGGAAGCATTGTGCACCCCAATGTATTCGAGGCGCAGCGTGGGACCAATCAAGCGCAAAACCCCGTAGACAATCGCCGCAACTATGGGAACTTGCATCTGCCGCCAACGCGACATTCGCGGCAAAGGAATGGCCGGGGCCGCGTCCGAGCTATGCTTCGCGTTTGCGGCCGGGTGCGCGCTTTCGGCCGGCGAACCGGATTTCGAGAGGGGACCCACTGCTGTATAGTATAGGCGGTCCTGATGCATCCGAATTTTCAAATCAGACGCGCTGCCTTAGCGGCAACGCGCGCGATGGACCGCCTTACGCGCGCGGCCCTGTTCCTGATCCTCGTCTCCATGCTTTCCGCGGCAGCGCACGCGCAAAATTCTCCCACCCAACCGATTGGACGCATTCAGGGTCTGGACGTTTCTGTGGACGGCGGCACCGCCGCGACCGTCCCCACCGCCGACGAAATCCCCAGCATTAACGTTTCCAACGGGAGCGTGGTGACCGTGCATTCGGGCAAAGCGCGCCTGACACTCCTTCGCGGCGGCGAAGTGGACGTCTGCGGCCCGGCGAAATTCACGATGCTCACCTCCGGCAACGATATTACGCTGGCGCTCAATTTCGGGCGTCTGCACGTGCATCTTCCAGCGAACACCTCTCTGCGCGTTTTTTCGCCGACGGTCATCGCCACTCCCATCGACATTAATGGCGGATCGCGGGACGTAACCATCGGCCTCGATCTGAACGATTCGCTCTGCGTGCTCGCCACCAGCGGTGCAATTCAACTCGAACACCAGTTCACCGGAGAAAAGTTGATCGTTCCGCAAGCCGGCGAATTTTTCTTGAATGGAGGAACGCTGGTTCCCGTGGCGGGCAAGCCGGGTAGCTGCGGCTGCACTCCGATGCAAACGCACGCGCCCCCGCAAGCTCCGGCGAGGATTCCGGAATTCGCGCGCGCCGCCGCGCCGCAACCCACCCCGTCCGAAGTTCCCCCTGCGAGCACGCGAGCCGCAGAGGCGCGCTCGGATTCTCCAGCGATTGAGCAGCCGGTGCAACCCGGCGCGGTGTTCGTGATTCCCGTATACCCCAACGACTCGCGCCCCGTCTTGGCCCCACACGATGACGCTCCCGGAGAAGCACCCTCTATCGCCGAGCCGTTGCGCGGAGATGTTACGCCCGCGCTGGCGTTCATGGCGTCCGCCCCTTCGCCGGGCGCTCAAGCCGAACCGGAAATGATGCTGCTGGTCCGCGAAGCGCGCGAGTCCCCCGACTGGGAATTCGACGGCCATGTGGATGCACCGGCGTTCGTCACTGCGATGCAGCATGCGCTCGGAGAAACACCAGCCACGGCAGCGAGTCCACCGAAGAAAAAGAAGCGTGGGTTTTGGGCATCGCTGAAGGGGCTATTCTTCGGAAAAGTTGAGGCTGACGAACCGGGCAAATAACCTGACCCCTAGTGCCGAAGAGAGATCCTTCGGCCCCTGCGTTCCCGCACGATCGCAATCCTTATCGAGTTGTCACATTCCTTCGTAGTTCGGTCCGCCGCCGCCCTCCGGCGGAATCCAATTAATGATTTGGTAGGGATCGGCAATGTCGCAAGTCTTGCAGTGAACGCAATTCGCGGCGTTGATCTTCAGCTTCGGCCCGCCCTGCTCGGTAACCATTTCGTAGACGGCGGCAGGACAAAAATACTGGCACGGGTTGCCATACTCCCGCACGCATCGATCCACGCAGATATTCGGGTCCAGCACCACAAGGTGGCACGGCTGGTCTTCGTCATGCCGCGTACCTGAATGGTAGACGTCGGTAAGCCGGTCGAAGGTGAGCTTGCCGTCCCCCTTGAATCGCGTGGACCGATCGACGAGCGTCCGGTCACGATGCAGCTCGCGATACTCTTTGTATCCCGGCTCGGATTTCATGGGATCGATCAGGCCGTGTCCGCCGGTAACGAATTGCAGTCCCGCGTGCATCAGCCCCTTCCACAAGCCGCCATGAAAGCCCTGGTGAAAATTCCGAACCGTCCACAATTCTTTTTTCAGCCAGCTTTGATCGATTTTCGCGGCGTAAGCGGAGAGCTTCGCGGCGGAGGTATCTTCCGCGCACAGCGCTTCGTAAATCGTTTCAGCCGCGAGCATGCCGCTTTTGATCGCCGTGTGAATGCCTTTCAGCCGCTGCGAATTCAAAAAGCTCGCGGAATCGCCGACGATCAATCCGCCGTCGACGAAATTGCGCGGCATGGAATACCAGCCGCCGTACGGGACGGTTTTCGCGCCGTAGCGCACCAGCTTTCCGCCCTCCAGTATTCGCTTCACATACGGATGCGTCTTGAATTTCTGAAACGCTTCGTGCGGATCGAAAAGCGAATTGTGGTATTCCAGCGCAACCACCAAGCCGAGCGAAACGCGATTGTCGCGCATGCCATAGATCCAGCCGCCGCCATACAGATCGGACGTAAGCGGCCAGCCCAGCGTGTGCGCCACGTAACCCGTGTCGATGCGCCCCGGCGGAACTTCCCACAACTCCTTGATCCCCAGCCCGTAGATTTGGGGATTCAGGCCGCCGAGATTCAGCCGTTCCACGAGCTGCTTGGTGAGCGAGCCGCGCGGCCCTTCGGCCAACACCGTCACCTTCGCGCGCAGCTCGTAGCCCGGAGTGAAGTTCGATTTTGGCTGGCCGTTTTTATCGACTCCCTTGTCGCCGGTCAGCACTCCCGCGATACCGTTTCTGTCGAACAGCAGCTCCTGTCCCGCAAACTCGGCGAACACGTTGATGCCTTTCTGCTCCACCAGCCCGCCAAGCCACTTCACCAGTTTGTTGAGCGAGACGATGTAATTGCCATGATTCCGAAGCGGCGGCGGAGTAATCGGTAGCTTGAACGATCCGGTTTCCGTGAAATAGTACGCGGCGTCGCCGGTTACCGGCGTATCGAGCGGCGCGGACTTCTCGAAATCCGGCGCCAGCTCCCTCAGCGCGCACGGATCCATGATCGCGCCGGATAGCTGATGTGCGCCTATCTCTCGCGCCTTTTCGAGAACGTAAATATTTTCAGTGGAAAGCTCCGGAGATTTTTTCGCCTGCGTGTGCCGCTCGATCAGATTCGCCAGATGTAGCGCGCAAGCCAGGCCCGCCGGGCCCGCGCCTACGATCAATACATCGGCGTCCAGCCGCTCGCGCTCGATTTCGATTTTCTGGGGCATCGATGGATAACCGTAGCATAACGCGAGTTGGGAAAACCTGTTCCTTCACTACCTCGGCAGCCGCGCGAATCTGTCATCACGCCGTCCGGCGGGAAACTCGACTCCCCGTTAGTGCTTGTGAAAAATGTCTTTACGAATATCCGGCCAGAATTCCTTGGCGATGTTGTTAAGCGCGGCCGATTCCAACTGCGTCCCCCAACCTTCGCTAATTTTCACCATCCCGCGCTCCTGCGGAGGGTAATAAGCGGTGGATAATGCCGACGATGCGAAATCTCCGCACACCTCCGAACAATCGAACGTCGTTCGCCCGGAATCCGAATAGGTCACCACCACCCGCGACAACGCATACCCGAGCCGAAGAAAAAATCCACCTCGTCCAAGCGTGAAATAGCGTGCGTCCTCGTGCGTCAGCACCGGCACGATCGCCTCGCTAAAATAGGAATTGGAGATTCCATCCAACATCGCGCGCCAGTAGTATCGGCCGTACGCCACTCCGCCACTGCCCAGTTCCGGGTACTCGTTGAGTCCATAGCTTTGCGCCGCCAGCACGGCGGTCCAAGCAAAGGAGGAATAATCGAAGCTGTCCTCCGTGGCCATCCAGAATTTTTCCCTGGGCGTCATAGGTTTGAACTTTACGCCGGGACTCACGGCGCCGAAATTCGGGACGATCCACATCATGCGTTTCGTTTGCTGAAGCTGATTTTCGGAAGAGCTGTTGGGCTGCGGAGCCTTCGGCAGTTTTTTCTTTTTTTTGCGTTGCTTGGAATTGTTATTCGGCCGGCCCGAGCCTGCGGAGCTCTGAGGTTGGGCGCTATCTTGAGACGCCGCGTTAGCCGGACTCTGCAACTGTGCGGAATTCGACTGCTGAGCAGCGCCGGAATCTACCGCGGGCGCTTGCGACCAGACGCACGATGGAATCAATAGCAACACCAGTGCGGCACTCGCGGAACGTATCAAAGGCGGCATTGGGGACCTTTCGCATCTTGGTGAATTGTCGCCTCGGCGCAACGTGCCCGTATCCGTATTGGCTGAATAGAATTTACGGCCGGCGCTCGCCTCAAGGCACATCGGCTTAGATGCATCTGCGGACCGAATGTTGAACTTCCAACGCTGCGAGCTAAGTGCTCTTCGCGGGATTGGCGTGGACGCGGGCGTAGGCTATACTGGCTCGCGAAGCGAGTGCGCGCCGGTTAAGGAAGTGGTCCGCCGACGGCCAGTCTCCGGGAGCATGGGTAGACGGAGGCGCAAGCCCAGTAGGATTCCTAATTAAAAGTTTGTTCCCGAGACGCACACTGCTGGTGTCGTTCGGGCGGCAGTGCAAATTCGCGCTGAAGGACGACTTTCCAACAAGATGGTGCAACAAGCAGGTGTTGAGCGGAATGATTCGGCCACCAATCCCCGCGCTATTCCCAACGAAATAGCCGTCGTCGGCGGTTCTGCCGCCGGTCTTTATACCGCGAATTTTTTGGCGCGGCGCGGCGTCGCCGTGCGCGTCTTGGAGGGTCTAAGCGCGCTGGAACCGGCCGCCCGAACGCTGATCGTGACCCACCGCCTGCGCGATATGCTGGGCGGCGCGACCGATGGCTGCGTGGTTAACGCAATTCGCCGCTTCGAGCTTTTTACCGACGGGCGCAGCGCCACCATCGCGCTGAAAAATCCCGACCTGATCATCGAGCGCCGCGCGCTAATCCAAAACTTGGCGGCCGCAGCTCAGAAATCCGGCGCAAAAATTGAGCTGGGCCGCCGCTTTCAGGCCCTGCATGCCAACGGCCGTGGCTTGGTGGTGGAGGTCGAGCGTAGCGCGGACGGCGGGCGCGAGGAAGTTCGCGCGGAGGCCGTGATCGGCGGCGATGGCGCCACGAGCCGCGTGGCCCGCGCCGCGGGTTGGGCGCCACTCGAAACCGCGCCGCTGATGCAGGCGATCGTCCCGCTCCCCAAGGATATGGCGCCGGATACGGTGCGCGTCTGGTTCATTCCCCAGGACACTCCTTATTTCTACTGGTTGATTCCCGAATCGCGCGAACGCGGCGCTCTCGGCGTGATCGGCGAAACCGGACCCGAAACGCGCCGCCGCCTGGAAGAATTCATGGACAAGCGCGGATTCGATCCCATCGCTTTCCAGGGCGCGCGCGTCCCGGTCTACACCAACTGGATTCCGGTGCGACGGCAGGTTGGTAATGGCTCTGTTTATTTGGTCGGCGATGCGGCCGCGCAGGTGAAAGTTTCCACCGTCGGCGGAACGGTTACCGGATTTCGCGGCGCGCTCGGCGTAGCGCAATCGATCCTCAATGGCGGCGAGAGCCAGGAACTGCAAGCCCTTCGCCGCGAACTCGATTTGCATTTGCTGCTGCGGCGCTCGCTGCACCGCTTCGAGCAAGCGGATTACAGCCGCCTCGTTGATCTGCTGAACGAGGGTACACGGCAATCGCTCGCGGAATACTCACGCGACGAGGCGTGGAAGCTCATGTGGCGTGTCTTCCTGCGCCAACCGCGGCTGGCGCTGCTCGGTTTGCGCGGGCTGCTGATGAGCAAGCGTATCCCGGCGCAAAGCGTCTAGCTCGCCATTGCGCGGAGTATCCGCCGGCAACACAGGCTATGTTCGCTAGGAGTTTCTTCGCGTTTCAATGACCCGCCGAAAAACCTTCGGCATTGCCGCATTGGTTGTGCTACTTGCCCTCGTGTCCGTGGGCGTATTTGCGTTTCGTAGCGCGGGACGCTGGCTCATCCGCGAAGATGCGCTGCGTCCGGCGGGCGCTATCGTGGTACTGAGCGGCGGCATGCCCTATCGCGCCGAAGAGGCCGCGCATATTTTTCGCATGGGCTATGCGCACGAAGTCTGGATCACTCACCCCGTAAGTCCCGCGCGGGAACTCGCCGCAATGGGCATCCCGTTCATGGGTGAAGACGATTACAGCCGCGAAGTCTTGATCCACGAAGGTGTGCCGGGCGCCGACATTCGCATTCTGCCCTCCACCATTATCGATACCGAGCAGGAACTGGACGAGATCGCGCGCGACATGCGGCAGGATCGCCTCGATACCGTCATCATCGTGACGTCGCCGCCACACACGCGGCGCGTGCACGTGCTATGGCGCCACCTGGCTCCGCGAGATTTACATGCCGTTGTGCGCGCGGCTTTCGAGGACCCGTTCGATGCGAACCATTGGTGGCGCAACACGCATGACGCGCTCTCCGTCACGCGTGAGACTCTGGGCTTGCTGAATGCCTGGGCTGGACTTCCGGTGCGGCCACGCGCTCACTGAATCTCGAGGACTCGATCAATCGTTCCCAATGGGTACGGCGCCGGATTCCCAAATGCGCCAGCGTTCCCATTCCGCTTTCTTGCTCAAATCGTGCAAACGCAGCTCCCATTCGATTCCGAGCGTCTCGTAAGTGCAGGAGTAAAAAGCGCGCCACGCGCCGGCGCTACCCGGTCGCGGCGGCCGCGCGGTTCCATTTGCGTTGCCATTATCGGCGCGTTCCACCATGTCGTCCGAGCCCACGCCATCACGCCGGTACTCGCTCAGCCGATCCGGATCAAGCGGCAAGCGCAGCAGCAATGTTTCTTCCTCCGGGGGTTGTTCCGCATTCCCCTCTCCCGCGCTTTCGTCCGTAAGGGAAGGCAGCGGGCCGCGCAACTCCAGCGCATCGCCATAGAGAAAAAGTTCCAAACAGGGTGGACGCAGACCGGGCGCGGACGGCCGCGCCAGCGCTAGTTCCCACAAGAGCAGTGCCTCATCTCGATTTGCCGGGTTCGGATAATAATCCCGAGTGCGGGTCTGCGGGCCGGCGGATTTGCGCGACGGAAGGATTTCAGAAATAGTTGCCACCGTATGGCTGCGCCACCGTTCCAATTTCACCGACGCCAGAAAGCTGCCGTATTCGTGAACGAATTGCCGGTCCGATTCCGAAGCCCGAACCGTCTCGCTCCAGAATCTTTCGCCCAGCCGCAGCGAAAACGTGTACACCTGTTCCAGCGGCATGGGCGCGGCGTGGCTCAGCCTTCGCCGCAATTCCGGATCGGCGACCTCTTCGATCGTTTGCACCCGCTCCGCCAGCTGCCGGATGGCGCGAGAATGATGGCGCAGCAGCTTCTGCCAATGCTGGGCCAGCACGAAAAACACAAACACGACGATTAGAGTTATACCCAGCGCCGCCCAGAGGACGTCCATTCCGTCTAACACGCACAATCCTCGATTGGTGCGAACACCCCGCGAATGGCGCGATTCTACTACCAATCGCCGCCCGCGCATACCGGAAGCGCTGCTCTGCCCTGCGCGGCGGACGAATCCTGCGCCCGGTCTACTGTGGTGGGGTACGGCACGTCGCCAAGTGCCAGCCGGACGCCCGCCGCGGTTATCGCGGGCTGCTGAACCGTTGCAGCATCCAGCCGGGATACTCCGGGGGAAGCGCGCTCACCTCGTCAAGCCGCTTTAGCTCTTCGCTCGAGAGCTTCAGATCGACGGACTTCAGATTCTCATCGAGCTGCTGCTCCGTCTTCGCGCCGATAATTACGCTGCTCACGACCTTCTGATGCAGCAACCACGCGAGCGCCACGCGCGCCACGGACCCGCCGTGCGCGCCGCCCACTTCCTTCATCACCGCGATGCATTTCAGCGCGCGTTCTTTGTCGATCGGCGGAAAATCGAATTTCGCGCGGCGCGCCTCTTCCGGTCCGCTCCCGCTTGCGAATTTGTCGGTCAGGAAGCCGCCGGCCAGCGGACTCCAAACCATCAGCCCCATGTTTTGATCGGCCAGCATTGGGACAATCTCGCGTTCCAAATCGCGCCCGGCAATTGAATAATAGGCTTGCAGCGAATCGAAGCGCGGCCAGCCGTGCCGCTCGGAAACTCCCAGCGCCTTCATAATCTGCCACGCCGCCAGATTCGAACAGCCGATGTAGCGCGCTTTTCCGGAGCTCACCACCAGATCGAGCGCGCGCAAAGTTTCATCGATCGGCACCGCCGGGTCGATTCCGTGAATCTGGTAGAGGTCAACGTAATCCGTTCCCAACCGCGCTAGGCTCGCGTCGATAGCTTCCAGGATGTGCTTGCGCGACAATCCCAGATCGTTTGGTCCCGTCCCCACTTTCCCGCGCACCTTGGTTGCCAGCACGATGTCTTTGCGCCGTCCCCCCAGCGCCTTGCCCAGAAATCTTTCGGACTCGCCCTCTGAGTACACATCCGCCGTGTCGAAAAAATTCACTCCCGCGTCGAGCGCCTTGCCCACCAGCTTGTCCGCTTCGCTCTGCGTCAGCTTTCCGACTACCGCGAACATTCCCTTGCCGCCGAAAGTCATGGCGCCAAAGCACAATTCCGAAACCATCAGTCCCGTACGCCCCAGCGAGCGGTAATTCATCGCAAGTCCTCTCTTTAGGTGGAAAATTTAGGAGTGCGGCGCGGCCCGCAATGCCGATCCGGCATAATCCAACTAGATCGCGGCCCGCCGGCGCAGTCGGTCGCTGTTCGTCATTCGTGATGACGTCGCGTAGCACAGACTAATCTCGCGCAGGTTCGCTACTTGACGCGCCACGCGCCTCGATGATACCACTGCGCCCACAGGTGTGGTTGGCGCAATCGCGCCCGCAACCGTCCGCGCAGGAGGTTTCTAATGAACGACGCAACAGCTCGCAATCAGGGACTGTGGGGGCCCGTGGTGCTTTTGGGGCGCCTCTGCTTCGCACTGGTTTTCGTTATCGGCACCGTGGGCCACTTCAACGGGCAGGATCTTGCCTATGCCGTTCAAGCCGGAGTCCCGATGGCGCGAATCATGGTCCCTCTTTCAGGAGCCATCGCGGTTCTCGGCGGCCTTTCGATACTTCTCGGCTACAAAGCGAAAATCGGCGGCTGGCTGATCGTGCTCTTCCTGATTGGCGTGACGCCGGTAATGCACAATTTCTGGGCGGTGACCGGAGCGGCGCGCATGATGCAGATGACCAACTTCTATAAGAACCTCTCGATGCTCGGCGGCGCTTTCCTGATTTCGCAATTCGGCGCCGGTCCGTGGAGTCTCGACGCGCTCGCCGCCTCGAAACGCTCGACGCCTGCTCCTACATCCGCCGCAACAGCGGCTCGCTGATCGTTTCAGTCATCGAATGACGATGGCTCCGTGCGTGCCGCAAGTCTCGGTTGGCGAAGAGGAGGATTTTGTTTCCAAATCGCCAAGCCGATTCGCTACCATTTGCATCCGATCGGTTCACGCTGGGAATAATCTCAAGGAGCAGCTCATGGACACAATGAAGGCCGTTCGCATCCACGAATACGGCGGCCCCGAAGCTCTCAAATACGAAGACGCGCCGCGGCCCACGCCCGCCACAGGCGACGTTCTGATTCGCGTTCATGCCACCAGCGTCAATCCCGTGGACGTCGCCATCCGCAGCGGTCTCTTTAAAGAACGCATGAAATACAAACTGCCGATGATTCCGGGATGGGACGTTTCCGGCGTGATCCAAGCCATTCCTTCGGCCTCCACGCGCCTCAAAATTGGCGACGAAGTTTATTCGCGCCCCGATCTCTCGCGCGACGGCGCCTACGCCGAATTCATCGCCGTCCGCGAATCGGAAGTAGCGCTCAAGCCGAAATCAATCGACCACACGCATGCCGCCGCTATTCCCCTCACCGGCCTTACCGCTTGGCAGGCTCTTTTCGACGCGGGCCATCTCTCCGCCGGACAGACCGTCTTGATCCACGGAGCCGCTGGCGGCGTGGGACACTTCGCCGTGCAGTTCGCCAAAGTGAAAGGCGCGCGTGTCATCGCTACCGCGTCCACGCGCAACCATGAATTTCTCCGCGCGCTTGGCGCCGACGAGGTGATCGACTACAACACCACGAAATTCGAGGACGTCGTGCACGATGTAAACGTCGTGCTCGACACCATCACCGGCGAAACGCAGGACCGCTCCTGGCCAGTCATCAAAAAGGGCGGCATCTACGTCTCGATCCTGCAGCCGCCCAATCAGGAAAAGGCCTCGGCCCATGGCGTCCGCTCGGCGCACGTCTTCGTCCAGCCCAATGTCGATGAGCTCAACGAAATCGCGCGCCTGGTCGACTCCGGCAAAGTGAAGCCGCATATCGACAAAGTATTTCCCCTGGCGCAAGCCGCTGCCGCGCAGGAAGCCGTCGCGCAGCACCACACCCGCGGCAAAATCGTCCTTCAGGTGATTTAGTCGACCGGCGCAGTCGCGAATCGCCAAACGCAGTCTGGCGGGCGGAATCGAGCGGGCGGTTTACCGCCAGCTTGAGATCCTCCACCAGAAATGGCCTCTTGTAACGCCGGCGAGCCGCTGGCGTTTCTTTCGCCCACTCCGCTGGCGATCGGCAAGGGGTTCAGCTTTTGAACTTCCGGGCGCCGCAACTTCGCGCCGTTCGCGGAGGATGCGTATTTTCCCCGCTGCGCGCAGCCCCAATCCCCGCGACACTGAACTATTCGGTTGACAATCACTCGTTACGCGACTAACTTAACCGTATGGTTCAGCATCACACCCGACCCATCGACCGCGCCCTCGCCGCCATTTCCGATCCCACCCGCCGTGCCATCATCGAACGCTTGGCGCGCGGGCCGGCACGCATTTCCGATCTGGCCCAGCCTTTCGATATGTCGCTCACCGGCTTTTGCAAGCACGTGCGCGTTCTCGAACGCGCGCGGCTGGTCCGCCGCACCCGCCGCGGCCGCGAAAACACTCTCGAACTCTCCCCCGAGCCGCTGCGCGCCGTGTCCCGCTGGGTGCGGCAATACGAAAAGTTTTGGAACGATCGCCTCGATCGCCTGGAAAATTTCTTCACTGCGCAAAAGGAGAAGCCGCGATGAATCTTACTGACGTCACCGTTTCCCGCACCATTCCCGCTCCTGCCGAACAAATCTTCGACATGTGGTTGAATCCCAAGAGCCCCGGCGGGCCGTGGTTCGGCGCGGCGCGTCTGATTTTCAATCCGCAGGTCGATGGCCTCTTCTATTCGCTGGTCGCTTTCGAAGGCAAAAACCATCCGCACTACGGCCGCTTCGTGAAAATCGATCGTCCCAAGCAGATCGAGCACACCTGGGTGTCGGAGGGGACCAAGGGCGTCGAGTCCACCGTGACCGTCACCTTTGAGCCGCGCGGCGACGATACCGAAGTCACCATCCATCACTCCGGTGTGCCCGACGACGAAACGGGACGCAAGCACAAGGACGGCTGGGGCTGGATCCTCGACATGCTGGCGCAGGGCATGGCTGCCCGCCGCGCCGCCGCCCGCAAATAGCGTCCGGTGAAATGACGTGTTGTCCGAGTCAGAAATTGACTGGCCACCTCTGGCAGCGCCGGCGGCTCGCCGGCGTTTCTCTCGGCCGACTCGGGCACTCGCATCGCTTCCGGCTGCAAAAGAATCCGCGTGTCATTCCGAGGAATTCGCGACCAACGAACGACGAGGAATCTGCTTTCTGCTTTCTGCTTTCTGCTTTCTGCTTTCTGCTTTCTGCTTTCTGCTTTCTGCTCGCCACTCGGCACGCGGCCGCTGGCGGTGCTATCATGGTACTGACATCGGCATCGCCAAAGGAGCCACAATGTTCCCCGAAGAAATGGTTCGTGATATGCGCGAGGAGCTCACCCGCATCGGCTTCAGCGAACTGCGTACCCCTGAGCAAGTGGACGCGGCGCTCGCAAAAGAAAAGCGCACCACGCTGGTGGTCGTAAATTCCGTGTGCGGATGCGCCGCTGGACGCGCCCGCCCCGCCGTTGCCGCCGCCCTGTCGCATGGCCCGCGCCCCGAAGTCCTCACCACCGTCTTCGCCGGGCAGGATACGGACGCCACCGCGCGCGCTCGAACCTACTTCACCGGCTACCCGCCGTCGTCTCCTTCCGTCGCTCTGCTGCGCGACGGCAAGCTCGTCTTCATGCTCGAGCGCTCCGATATCGAAGGCCGCGATCCTCACGCCATCGCCCAGGATCTAGTCCAAGCCTTCGCCCAATTCTGCTCCCCCGCGCCCGCCAACAAATAGCCGACCACCTTGATTGACAGGGGCGAATAAAAGGCGAATAATCTAGAATTGTGGGCACTGATCTCCAATTTGACAGGATTGGATATTGGTCCGAGATAAAGCTCGAAATTCTGAAGGAATACGCTTCGGCTTATTCAACTATTTTGGCTGCCCAAAGCAGCCCCTCGCTCTACCACGTTTATATCGAAGGTTTCGCAGGTGCGGGCGTTCACATTGCGAGAGCCACGAATGAATTTGTTCTGGGCAGTCCACTGAACGCGCTCAATGTTGAGCCGCCATTTCGTGAATATTACCTCATCGATATTCAGCCAGAAAGAGTTGAATCCCTCAAGAATTTGATCGGCGCTCGATCGGACGTTCACATCTATCCTGGGAACTGCAACGAAATTCTGCTTGACCGGGTCTTCCCGCGGGTGCGGTACGAGGACTACCGGCGTGGGCTTTGCATTCTCGACCCCTACGGTCTTGATTTAACGTGGAGCGTGATCTCCCAAGCTGGCCAGATGAAAACGATGGACCTGTTCCTGAACTTCCCTGTCGAAGCCATTAACCGAAACGTGCTCTGGCGAAATCCAGACAAGGTTCTTCCCTCGCATGTAAATCGCATGACCGCGTTCTGGGGAGATTCAAATTGGCCGGCTCTTTTGTACAAACAAGGCGGTTTATTCAATTGGCCGGAGAAAGAGTCCAACGAAGCCGTCGCCCAAGCATTCCGAGAACGGCTGCAGAAGGTCGCAGGCTTCCAGCGGGTTCCCGAGCCGCTGCCGATGAGAAACTCTAACGGGGCCATTATTTACTACCTTTTTTTTGCATCGCAAAAAGACACCGCTGAGCGGATCGTTCTCGATATATTCAACAAGTATCGGAACCGGGGAGGCTAGCGATGTCGATGGATTCTAGTATTGAGTGGACGGACGCAACCTGGAATCCCGTCCGTGGCTGCACCAAGATCAGCCCCGGCTGCAAGCACTGCTACGCCGAAACGTTTGCCGAACGTTTTCGCGGCGTCAACGGACATCCCTACCAGCAGGGCTTTGATCTCCGCCTGGTGCGCGAAAAACTGGCTGAACCTTTGCGCTGGCGCAGCCCGAAAATGATTTTCGTGAACTCCATGAGCGACCTGTTCCACGATTCGGTGCCGGAGAGCTATATCGTCGAAGTCGCCACGGTTATGCTCGCGGCGAGATGGCATACGTACCAAGTTCTAACGAAGCGTTCCGAGCGGCTGCAAAAGCTTCTGCAATCGACGCTAGCCTTTGCTGCCGAACAACCACACATATGGTGGGGTGTCAGCGTCGAAAACCGGAGGCACGGACTCCCCCGCATTGACGATCTGCGGCAGGCTCCCGCCAGCGTCAGGTTTCTTTCCGTGGAACCGTTGCTCGAAGATCTTGGCGAAATCAACCTCGCCGGGATTCATTGGGTGATTGTCGGCGGAGAAAGCGGTGGTGGCGCTAGACCGATGAAAAAAGATTGGGTGCTGTCAGTGCGAGATCAGTGTCGCCGCTCGGACGTTCCATTCTTTTTCAAGCAATGGGGCGGCACGCGCAAATCCCTTACAGGCAGAAAACTAGACGGTCGCACCTACGACGAATTTCCGAAACGCGCCGCAGCCGCCTCACCAGATGATTTGCCGCCCACTCGCCGCTCCGAAGTTCTAGTCCCCTGACCCAAAACCTGTACTTCAGGCCAGTAGAGTTTTTGACCTTGCTCTTGTACGGTCGATCTGTGGACATGTGCGCAGACGAGAAATTCGCGAATGCGGCCGAGGCAACGTTGCCACGGCACTTTTCCGCTCGCTCGTGCCCGCTGGCGGAAGAAACCGGTTTCGAGCTCTGTACCAAATCTCGTCGAGTAAAGCGCCGACCTTCGCGCGTTTTCTGCATCATGGGTTGCCGGGGCGCTCGCCTCACCGGCGCGCAAGCTTCGCTTTTCCTTCGGTGCGGCGGCATCGCAAGGGGCGGAACGGTCAATCGACCTCGCACACATGTAAGTCGAAGAAAACAAACGACCGGGCATATGCAAGGGCGGAACTTCCCGGTGCATTTTCTTTTTCTGTTTTCGGTGCGCTTTTCGCGGGTTTTCCGCGCACTCCGACCTGGGGTCCCCGAAACGCTCCGCGTTTGGGGGTGGTTACCCGGAACAGTCACTCGAGTAGAAACGCACCTAAGTCGCAGAAAACAAACAGCGGCACATGCCTCTACCCGGAACGTCCCGGCGCATGGTTATTTTCGAGTTTTGTTCGTGCCCGGTGCCGCATTCGTCCGCCTTGCCGAATCCAAATCCTCCGGTACCAGACCCGGCCCAGCTACTCTGCTCCGCCGATCTCTTCTTCCTTTTCCGCCCGCCCGCCACGCGGAAGCGAGGCAGTATCCTTGCTTGCATCCTGCTCGCACGATGGGATATAAACGCGCGGCGAATGCGTCTGAGTCCCGCCGATGCGTGAACGCGTTCGCGAGCCGATTTGCAGGCAGACGAGTCGAAACGGAAAGCGCTTCCGGCACGTCAGAGTACGCACGGCGAGCGGCTTGGCTTGGCGGCGTGGTGTGGAGGCTTTTGCGCCGGAGCAGTCTGCGGGTTAACGCTCGGGCTTCGCGTTCGGCGTGTCATCTTGGCAATTTTGCAGGGCAATTTTGTGGGGGGAGCGGAATGAAAAAGAGTGTGTGTTGGGTTGTGACTTTATTTTTTGCGGGGGCGATGGCGCCGCTGGCGTGCGCGCAAGGCAATGCGCAGCCGGCCGCGCAGGGAGCTGCGACGCAGCAGAAGGCGCCGCCGCGTCCGCCCGGCATGTTCCGTGTGCCGGAGCCGCCGCACGGGACGGTTCCGAATTATCAGCCGGTAACCAACGACATGCTGCTGCATCCCAGCCCGGACGACTGGCTGATGTACAGCCGCACCTACGACGCGTGGCGCTACAGCCCGCTGAAGCAGATCAACAAGAAAACGGTGAAGAACCTGCGCATGGCCTGGGCGCTGGGGCTGCCGGCCGGTACCACGGAGACAATTCCGATCGTTCACGACGGGGTGATGTACACCATCGTTCCGGGCGCCAATGTGATGGCCATCAACGCCACCAACGGCAACATCATTTGGGAATACGTGCGCCACTATAAAGAGCGGCAACTCGGCTCCGTGGAGCGGACCAAAACAATCGCTATCTACGACAACATGGTCTACTTCACCGCGCCGGATGGGTACGTGGTGGCGATCGACGCGGCCACGGGAAAAGAAAAGTGGGAGACGTACAAGACCGACACGCAGAATACGTCGGGCGCGATCGTGGTGGACGGCAACGTGATTTCCGGCGGCACCTGCGGCAAGGGACGCGTGAGCTGCTTCATCGAAGCCGATAACGCCGAAACGGGCAAGGAAGTCTGGCGATTCTATAACGTGCCGGCTCCCGGCGATCCGGGCTACGATTCGTGGAACGGCGCGGACACCACCAACGACACGATTTCCACCTGGGGCTTGCCGGGCACGTTCGATCCGGTGCGCGACGAGCTGTATTGGGGCACCGCGAATCCCGCTCCCTACGAGCGGCTGGCGCGGCACAACGGCAATGCGGATGGCACTTCGCGCATCGCACCCGCTGATTTGTACAGCAACTGCACGCTGGCGCTCGATCCGCACACCGGCAAGCTCCATTGGTATTACCAGTATTTGCCGGCGGACGATTGGGACACCGACCACACGCATGAACGCACGCTGGTGACCACCAAGTTCGATCCCGATCCCAAGGCGGTGAAGTGGTACAACACCACCGTCCCGATGGGCTCGACGCACGATGTGGCCGCCATCGTGGGCGAAAGCGGCATCATGTTCGTGATCGACCGCAGCAACGGCAAGTTCCTGTGGGCCGAGCCGATTCCCTACGATACGCCGAACACGGCTATCTCCAACATCGATCCGGTAACCGGCAAGACGGAGATCAATTGGAGCGTGGTGATGAAGCATCCCGGCGATCACCACGTGATCTGCTATTGGAACGGCCGCAGCTACTGGCCCACGGCGTACGATCCGGTCACCAATTCACTGTACACCGGCTACGTCGATAACTGCCTGGATATGACCGCCAACGAAACCAGCGGCATTCGCCACGGCGTGCTGCGCGCGGGACATCCGGCCGATTCCATCGCCGGAATCGCCAAGGTGAATCTGTCCACGGGCCAAATGATGCGGTTCGCCACGGGAATGGATCCGGGCACCGGCGGATTGCTGGCCACCGCGGGCGGGCTGATTTTCCACGGCGATATCGACCGGCACTTCAGCGCGTACGATGCGGCCACCGGCAAGGAGTTGTGGACCTCGAAGTTGGGCGGGCCGATTTCGGTGAGCACCATCACCTACGCCGTGAATGGTAAACAGTACGTGGCGGTGATCACTGGGGACAACTTGGCGGAGGGCGTGCTGGCGTACGAATCGGGCGTCGATCTAGTGCGCGGGCAGAACACGATTTACGTGTTCGCGCTGCCGTAGACAAAACTGCCTTGGAGCGCGATTGCCATTGGGGATTGCGCTTCGGGGCAAAAATTTAGAGCAAGGAAATTCACGCCGGCGTGAGCGGGCCTGGGCGGCGTTCCCAGGCATTGCTCAGCCGGCGTATTGTTTCGCGCAGGCGCACGGCAAGATCGACAACGGTTTGAACGCGCTGCGCGTCGATGGAGCTAAGGCGCTCGCTATGGCCGAGCACCAGTTCGGCGTTGCCGAGAATGCCGGTGAGCGGGTTGTTGATCTCGTGGCGGAAGATGGTGCCGAGATCGCCATTCACGGCCGCCCATGGCGGACCAAGCAACGATTCCGAAAGGCGCGCCCAGCGCATTCTGCGCGCGAGCAGAGCGGCGGCGAGCGGGACGAAATCTCCGGTGCGCGCCACGAATTCCACGTCGCCCGAGGCTACGAGCCTGGCGGCTTCGGCCTGACGCTGCAACGGAGCGATCAGGATGATGGGCGCGATGGCGATGAAGGGCTGCAGGACGTCCACGAGCGGCTGGCCCTCGACCAGGGCGCCGTCAATCAGCATCGCCTCCGGCGCGTGTCGCGAGGCGAGCATGCGCAACTGCAGCAAGCTGGAAGCTGATGCGGCGCGGCAGGTGCTGGCGAGGCGTTCGGTCTCGCGCGCGATGCGCTCGGCCAAAGCAGGATCGGGAACTGCGAGGAGCGCACCGCGGTCGGCAATGGTGACGGGTTCGACGGCGAAGTTCATTTTCCTCCCGGTAGCTTCTTTGCGCGGTGTGCGGCGGTCGAGCCCGATTCGGAGGCGCGCCCGCCGTCCGCTGCGGCGGATGCCGCTTCCGCCTTGGTTTCATTTTTGGATTCGGTCTGGCGGGCGGAGTCGAGCAGGCGATTTACCGCCAGCTTGAGCTCCTCCACCAGAAAGGGCTTGGCGAGATACGGCAATCCGTTGGGCTCGAGGAATTCGCGTGTTTGCGCCGCGAGCACGTCTCCGGTGACGAATAGAATCCGGTGGAGCAGCGGACTTCCCGCCCGCTGCAAGCTGCGGTAAAAAGACTGTCCATCGAAATGCGGCATGCGCAGATCGCAGACAATCAGGTCGTAGCAGTTACGCGAAAGCCGCCGCAGGCCCTCCTGACCATCCAGCACCGCCTCGACCTGATGACCTTCTTCGCGGAGCACATCCACGATGAGCTGCGCGACGGTGGGCTCGTCTTCGATGGCGAGGATTCGGCTGGGCACCGCCGATCGGGAACGCTCGGTGGCAGGCGGGAAACGGTCGGTTCGCGACTCGACGGGCGCGTCGTTGACCGGCAAGTCCACCAGGAAGCGCGCTCCCGAACCGGGCTGATTCTCGAAGGCCACTTCGCCGCCGTGCTGATGCACGATTCCATAGACGATGGAGAGCCCGAGTCCGGTGCCCGCGCCGCTGGGCTTGCTGGTGAAGAACGGATCGAATATGCGCGAAGCGATTTCCGGCGGGATTCCGGGGCCGTCGTCGGCAACTTCCAGCAGGATATGGTCGCGCGTGCAGTTTCCGACGCCTTCAATCACGTGGCGCGTGCGAATCCAGACGTGGCCGTGGCCGCGGCCTTCGAGCAGCGCTTGTTCGGCGTTGATGAGCAAATTCAGGATCACCTGCTGCAACTGGTAAGGATCGGCCATGGTGGCGGGCAGGCGCGGAGCGAGATCGCAATCCACAGAGATATCTTCGACGCGTAATTCGTAGCTGCGCAGCGCGAGGGTCCGCTCGATGATTTCGTTCAAATCCACGCGGGTGCGCTCGGAGCGCGTTTCGCGGGCGAAATAGAGCAGGTTTTTCACGATGCGACGCGCGCGCTCCGCTTCCTGATATACCTTTTCGGCCGCGGAAAGCTGCTCGGGCATCAGTCCTTTGCCGAGCAAGAGTTGCGCGTAGCCCATGATGGCGGTGAGCGGATTATTGAGTTCGTGGGCGATCCCGGAGACTAGCTGTCCAAGCGCGGCCATTTTTTCGGTTTGCAACATTTTGGATTGGATTTGGCGCTCGGCGGTGACGTCCGAATACCGCTCCAGCCATCCGACGGCGCTGCCCGAGGAATCCAGCACCGGCCGAAAGAATCGTTCGATGACTCGGCGAGTGGGCCGGGTGATTTCGAGTTCGTCGTGGCCCGGATCGCTGCTGCCTTCGCCACCCCCGATAAACGCCCGCCCGGGAGCGGAAAATGCGTCCGGATTTCGAAAGCGAGGCGCGATCAACTGGGCAAGCTCGCCGGAGGACTGAATCTTTCGCAGCTCGCGCAGATCGAGGCCTAGAAGTTCCGCAAAGCGCGCGTTGGCGAAACGGATTTGTCCCGATGCGCTGTAGAGCACGATGGCGGACTGCACGGATTCGAGAACACCGCGAAGTTCCGATTCCACTTGGCGCCAGCGGGACTCGGCGCGCTGCACCACCGAACCTTCTTCGAGGCAAAGAAGCAGGTGCTGCGAGCCCGGAATGATGGAGCGCAGGGTGACGCGCATGGCGACGCCAGTGCCGAGCTTCGCATCCATGCTGCGCGGCAGCGGAGCGACGCCGGCGTTCCAAAGTCCGGAGATGTCGCCCGCGTGTGCGGCGGGAAAGAAGCCGGCGAATTCCGCGCGATGGCTCGCGGAATCCTGCAAGCGCAGCAGTTCCCGGGCGCGAGAATTAGCCCGCTGGACCACCCCCGCGGAGTCGATCAGGACCAGCGCCTCGGCGCTGGAGTCGAACACAGCGTTGAATGCTTCGTCAGGCTGCAGGAAGCTGCGCGAAGCGCGCGAGTGCGGACGGCCCGAAGGGGATCGGAGACCATGGTCCGCGTCCTGCGGCGACGAGGCGAGGAGTTGGTGCGCGGCTTGGTGGACAGCTGTATCGGCACCCATCTACCACCGCCCGTAAGCGATCCAATAGCCTGAAAGCACAGCCAGGCCGATCGCGACCGCGTAGTCGAAGCAGCAACGAAGAATTCTGCCGAGCCGAATCTGTTTTGTGGGTGCGACGTATCTTCGCGTGTGTTGCACGCGAATGCACTTGCATAAACCGCGCCAAGTGGTATCGGGAATACAAGTCTTTCGATTTCAGCATATTGACTTGATCCATGAGGGCGCTGGTCGGGTGTGGCTTCCCACTTCGATACGCGAGTAAGGCCCCGCTTCCCCGTCTAGGAAATTGATCCGGGCCTATGGGCGCGATTTTGAAACGAAACCGGCGAAAATCGGCGCGTTAGTTGGCGGGTGCGTTCGATTCAGCGTCGTACTGCTTGAGCTTGCGATAGAGGGTGGTCTTACCGATGCCGAGCAGCCGTGCTGCCGCGAGCTTGTCGCCGCCGGATTCTTGAAGTGCGCGAAGGATGGCGCGGCGTTCAAGCTCCTCAAGCGGCAGAAGCTCGTCGATTTGCGGCGAGCGCCCGCTGGCACTGCAATGGAGATTGGACGGCAAGTCGGCAACGTGCAGGATTGGTCCGGAACCCAGCGCGACAGCGCGCTCGATGGCGTTTTCGAGTTCGCGGACGTTGCCGGGCCAGTCATAGGCGATCAGGCGGGCCATGGCGTCATCGGAAATCGTGCGGGCTCGCCCGTTGGCATCGCTGAACTTCTCAAGGAACGAGTTCACCAGCAGAGGGATGTCGCTCTTTCGTTCGCGCAGAGAAGGAAGCTTGATCTGCACCACGTTGAGGCGGAAGAAAAGATCTTGGCGGAACTGCCCCTGGCGAACGGCGGCTTCCAGGTCGCGGTTGGTAGCGGCGATCACGCGCGTGGCGATGGCGATGCGATCGGTTCCACCGACCGGCTTAATTTCGCGCTCTTGCAGGGCGCGCAGCAACTTGGCTTGCAGGTCCACCGGCATCTCGCCGATTTCATCGAGAAAAAGCGTGCCGCTTCCAGCCGACTCCATGAGCCCGGTCTTGGAATGCATGGCTCCCGTGAACGCGCCCTTCACGTAGCCGAACAGCTCGGATTCGATCAGCGTGGGCACGAGGGCCGAGCAATCCACGGGAACGAAGGGGCGATTTTGCCGCGATCCGGAAAAGTGAATCGAGCGCGCGACGAGCTCTTTCCCGGTGCCGCTTTCGCCCAGGATCAGCACGGGATAGTTGTGCTGGCTCACCTTTTCGATCAGCCGGTAGACGCGCTGCATCTTTGGCGAGACGCCGATGATGCCCCCAAAACCCGGACGCGTGCGCAGCTGTTCGCGAAGGAGGCGGTTTTCCTGGTCGATTTCGAGCGAGCGCACCACGCGATCGATCTTGCCGCGGAGTTCGGGAACGTGAAACGGCTTGGTGACATAGTCAGCCGCGCCCAAGCGCGTAGCTTCCACGGCGCTTTCGATGGTGCCGTATTGGGTGAGCACGATCACGGCGCATTGCGCGTATGTTTCGCGCACGCGCTTGAGCAGTTCCAAGCCTCCGAGCTGCGGCACCCGCAGATCGGTGATCAGGAGGTCGACGGGATACTGGTCGAGAATATCGAGGGCCTGTTCCGTGGTGGATGCGGTGCGGGTGCGCAGCCCGGCGTCCGCGACCACTTCGCGGCAGAGGTTACGGGTCGTGTCCTCATCGTCCACAATGAGAACGGTCGCTGCGGCGGGGCGCTGCAGACTCAGTGCGGGTTCGGTTCCAGTAGCGACCATTGGATTCCCCCTCGCAGGTTCACCTAACGATCAACAACTCCACCGTGCACCGCGAGTGCCGTTTTAGGAAAAAAGATGCATTGAGCACAGGCAGCTTATAACCAAAGTTTGTGGGGCCACCGGGTGAATTTTTGTCTGAAATGGAACGCGAGGCAAGATCGTGAAACTACGCAGGCCGCTAAAGGGCTCGGTTACAGTGACATGCCGCAATGGTACGCGTAGAAATCCCGAATTGGTAAAGAGACCCGTTTTGGAGTCGGCGCGAGACACCAGTTCCGCAGCGGCACGAACGTAATCGGAATTGATTGCCACAGCGAGCGAAACCGGCAAAGGCGCGCGTGACTTGGATTTCCGCGGGACTGCTGGTAGATTGAATTTCTGGATGTCCAACGACACGCAAAACCTGCAACGGATCCTCATCGTTGAGGACGAGGAAAACGCGCGCAAAGGCTACGAGGCGCTGCTGTGTAAGTGGGGTTACGAAGTTCTGGGAGTAGGCAGCGGCGAAGACGCGCTGGCGCGGTTCCCGGAATTTGGTCCCAACGTGATGCTCGCCGATGTGGAACTGCCGGGCATGAACGGCCTGGACCTGCTGCGGCACCTGGGCGACGAACTGCAGCGGATTCCAGTCATCGTCATCACCGGGCGGGGCAGCGACGAGCGAGTGGTGCAAGCCATCGAAGCGGGCGCTTATTGGTACATCGAAAAGCCGCTGAAGCCGCCGGTGCTACGAGCCATACTGGACCGGGCTTTCGGGCGCGTGCGGGACCAGCAAACGGTGGCGGCCCTGACGCGCAATCTGCGGGAAGCGGGCAAGCTGGGCAAGCTGGTGGGAACGTCGCCCGCGATGCAGGACATTATGCGGCAAGTGGAAGTTTCCGCGCCGTCCACCGCATCGATTCTGATTACCGGCGAGACTGGGACGGGCAAGGAAATGGTGGCGCGATCGATCCACATGGTTTCACCGCGGGCATCACGTCCCTTTGTAGCCGTCAACTGCGCGGCAATTCCTGAATCGCTGATGGAAAGCGAAATTTTCGGACATGAACGGGGAGCGTTCACCGGCGCGGCGGAGCGACGCATCGGCTGCTTCGAACTGGCGCATGGCGGCACGCTGTTGTTGGACGAAATTGGCGAAATGCCGGCGCAGACGCAGGCAAAATTACTGCGGGTGCTGGAAGACAATAAGATCCGGCGTCTAGGGAGCAAGGTGGAAACTCCGGTGGACGTGCGCGTGCTGGCGGCTACCAACAAGAATCCGGAGCAGGCGGTTGCGGAAGGCAAGATGCGGCAGGATCTTTATTTCCGGCTGAACGTCTTTCACATTCACCTGCCACCGCTGCGCGAGCATAAGGAAGACTTGCCGCTGCTGATCGAACATCTTTTAGCTGAGATCTCAGCGAAGCATGGTAAGAGGGTGACCGGCGTGGGATCGGACGTGCTGGAGATGTTCCGATCGTACCCATGGCCTGGAAATGTGCGGGAACTGCGCAACGTGCTGGAACGAGCGGCCATCGCGTCGGACCGCGGTACGATCGGCAGACAGCACCTGCCGTCGGATTTTGGGCACGCGCCGGCGATGGCTTCGCCGGGATTGAATGGGCTGCGGTTCCCGATCGGCACAACGGTGGACGAAGTGGAGCGCGAATTGATTTTGCAGACGCTTTCGGGAACGAACCAGAACAAGACGCGGGCGGCGGAGTTGCTGGGCATCAGTTTGAAGACGCTTCACAATAAGCTGAAGGAATACGAGGCGGGGCGGAAGAATGCGTCTCAGCCTGAAGACTAAATTTACTCTGGCGACCTCGCTGCTGGTGCTGGCGGTGGTCACGACGGTATCCGGGCTGTATCTGGCGCGACTGCTGCGACAGACGCTGCGGCAATCGAGCGACAACGCTAGTTTTGTGGCGCAGCAGGTGGTGGATGCGTGCAACGAAGCGCTGAAGCAAGCGGCGGAGCGCGGCGATTCCCCGATTTCTCCCAATACCAACGACGTGCGCGCGTACGTGCGCGAGGCGTTCGACGACAGCGCCACGCTGAATTCGCTGATCGAATCGGACGTGGGAATCTCGGAAACCATATACGGGATCAGCATCAGCGACGTAAATGGCATCGTGCTGGTTTCGAGCGACGCTTCGGACCGCGATAAGAAAATCGCCATGCGCTTGCCGTTGAGCGCGCTGGTACACGCGGGTTTGATCGAGCAGTTGAGGGAACTATTCGGCGCGCCGCAGACGTACGAATTTTCGCTTCCCTTCCAGCTGAATTCGCAGCCGTTCGGCAACATCCGCGTGGCGCTGTCGTCGGCGCTGATCCGCGCGCAGATTGCCCCGGAGCTGATATCGGCGGCGTACGTAGCACTCGCTTTCGTGGTTTGTTCCACGCTGCTGGCTTTCGCGGTGAGCAGCATCATGCTGGCGCCGGTGAACCGGATTTCGGCACAGTTGGACCGCATCTCGGCGGGCCATTTCGATTCCGAGCCGGTGGTGGCGCGCAGCGATGAATTGGGCGCGGTGAGCAACAAAATTCTGGGCATCGGCAAACAATTGCGGGACGTGCGCGAAATCTTCAGCACCCTGCGCGAAAACCTGGACCAGGTGATGAGCGGTCTGGAAGACGGCCTGCTGCTGTTCAACGCCGAAGGGCGGGCGGTGCTGGTAAGCCCGGCGGCTGAAAAGTTCATCGGCGGACGTCCAGAGGAGTTGCGGGGCTTGCTGGCCCCGGAAATTTTTCCGGAGGGCCACCCGCTGCGAGCGGCGCTGACTTTCGAAGGAATCCAACTCGGACCCACCGAAGGCAAGGAAGTGACGCTCGACGGGCACGGCGCCCCCCAGCGAGTGGGCGTGGGCGTGCAAGTGATTCGCGAACGCGGCACGCGCATGGGAACGCTGGTGACGCTGCGCGACGTGGAATCGATCGAGCGGATCGGCAGCCAATTGCAGGTTTCGGAGCGGCTGGCGGCGCTCGGGCGGGTGACGGCAGGGGTGGCGCACGAAGTGAAGAACCCGCTGAACTCGATGCGGCTGTGGCTTGAAATACTAAAGGCCAATATGCCGATCGATCCCGAGCCGCAACAGGCTGTAAAGATGCTAGATAGCGAAATCGACAGGCTGGACCGTGCGGTAAAGACCTTCTTGAATTTTACGCGCCCGGTGGAGTTGAATCTGGAGGAAACCGATTTACGCGGGCTGCTGGACGAAGTGCTGAATGCGGCGCGCCCGTCGATTGCCAAGAGCGGGCTGACGTTGCGAGCGGAACTTCCTGCGGAATTCCCGCCGGCGCTGGTGGACCGGCAATTGATCCATCAGGCGGTTTCCAATCTGGTGTTGAACGCGTGCTATTTTACCGAACCGGGCGGGAGCATAGCGGTGGGATTGCGGCGCGCGGGAGAGTACGGAGTGATCGAGGTGTCCGACACCGGCAAGGGGATATCGCCGGAGGACCAGAAGAAGATTTTCCAGCTGTTCTTCACAACCCGTCCAGGAGGAAGCGGCATCGGATTAGCAAATACGTTTCGATTCGTGCAATTACACAATGGACAGATTGAATTTGAATCGGAGTTAGGGAGCGGAACGACATTCCGGATACTGCTGCCGCTGGCGCGGATTGCCGAAGCGCCAATCGCTGCAGGACGGGATTTCAGCCAACCCTTCGCCGCGGAAAAACGGTAAATGCCCAGCCAGCTTTCCGCCGTACGCAAAGCAGCGCTGCTGCTGACCTGCGCGGTTTCACTATGCGCAGCCGGATGCGTGCAGAACCACGTGCACGCGGCGGTGCCGGTATCCGCGCCGCCAGTGGCGCCATCGCCGCAACCGGTAAATCCGATGACGATCGCGCCAGACACGGACGCGACGCCGCCCATGGACGCGCAAATGCCGCCGCCCGCGATTCAGGCAAGCTCCACTCCACCGGCGCCCGTGGTAATCGCACCTACGACGCCTCCCGCGCCGAAGCGCCACGCCGAGGAGCGCGCCACGCAGCCCGACGAGCAACCGGCCGAGCATCCGGCGCCGCAGATTTCTCCGCAAATTTCGGCCACGGACGAATCTCTCTACGCGCGTAAAACTTCGGACGATATCGCCACCGCCGAGCGCAACTTGCAGCAAACCAACGGCAAGAAGTTGAGCGCCGCACAGCAGGACTTGGCCGACAAGATTCGCAGCTTCGTGGCGCAATCGCGCGGCGCGAGCAAGGGCGGCGATTGGGACCGCGCGCAAAATCTGGCGCAGAAGGCGCGTTTACTTTCCACCGAGCTGCTGAATTCGCTGTAAAACTGAACGATCTTCCTCTCTTTCCTTGGCGCGCAAGGGACCAACTGCTGCATTCGATTTGCGGGAATGGAATTTTTGCCGGCTTGGGTGATTGAACCTATTGGCGAGGCGCGCCGATTGTGATACTTGTTACAGGCATGTGAACGCTACTGCAACCAGGAGGGGTACCAATGCCGATTGCGGAAGAATTACGGCAGTCCCTGTTTGCATCTGACTCTGAGTTCCGCCGCCTCGCCGAAGAGCACTCTCGCTGCGAATCCCAGCTCGAACAACTTCTCAAGTCCGCGTACGTGAGTTCCGAGGATTTGCTCCGCGAAGCGACGCTGAAGAAGCTGAAACTGCGTTTGAAGGACCAGATGGAGTCGATTGTGGCGCGCTATCGCCAGATGGCCGGCCACTAAACACCACTGGGCCGATGGTTGCCGCGGTTCTGTCGTACAATAGCGGTGTACCCGAGAGCGGCAAGCCTCAAATAGCGGTCTGTGCATGCGCGATACGCAGATGCGGATAGCGTGCTTTGCCGGGGACTCATCGGCATAAGGAGATCTTTCACCCCTGAATGGTTAAAGACGCGTATCGGTTTGCGATTCCGCTGCTGGTAATCGCAATTGCCTGCTGGCTGCTGGCGTGGGCGTGGCGGCCGTGGTTCTGGCCGGGACTGGTTTTCTTCGTTCTGGCGCTGTTCGTTTTCTATTTCTTTCGCGATCCGGAAAGGCCGATTCCCTCCGATGCTTCGTTGGTGGTGTCTCCCGCCGATGGACACGTGGTCGAAATCGTGGACGAAGCGCTCGACTCGCAAATCGGCCACCGTATCAGCATTTTTTTGGCGGTGTGGGATGTGCATGTGCAGCGCGCGCCGGTGGCCGGATGCATCGCACGCGTGGAATATCGCCCTGGGAAATTCATGGGCGCGTTCCGTTCAAAGGCCTCGCAGCTGAACGAGCAGAACGTGATCTATATGGATACAGCACACGGGCGCGTGGTGTTCAAACAAATCGCCGGGGCGGTTGCGCGACGCGTGCTATTCTGGAAGCAAGAGGGGACAAACGTCGCTCTCGGGGAACGCGTGGGCATGATTCGGTTCGGTTCCCGCGTGGACATTTGGCTGCCCATGGACGCCGCGATCGCGGTTAAGCACGGCCAAATGGTGAAGGGCGGCGAAAGCGTGCTGGCAAAATGGACTTCAACTTTATAGATCCCATCGGACACGAAGACGAACCGCGGAAACCGATTCGCAATGGCCGGCTGCGCCGCGGAGTGTACGTCCTTCCCAGCATTCTCACGGTTGCCAATCTACTGTGCGGCTACTACGCGATTCTGGCGACGCTCGAGGGCCAAACGGGCGATCTCGACAACGCCGCACGAGCGATCGGATTCGCAATTATTTTCGATTCGCTGGACGGCCGCGTGGCGCGCGCCATGGGCACGAACAGCGAATTTGGCAAACAGTTCGACTCGCTGGCGGACGTGATCAGCTTTGGAATCGCGCCGGCGTTTCTGGCGTATGCGTGGGGCGTGCGTCTCTCCGCCGCTGCCGCCGGAGTTCCGGGAGCGGTGCATCTGATCCAGCTGGGATGGCTGATCGGGTTCTTTTACCTGTGCTGCTGCGCGTGGCGCTTGGCGCGGTTCAACATCCAAGGCATGGCGCAGGGCGGCAACCGATTTTTTGCCGGGATGCCAACTCCCGCTGCGGCGGGCATGATTGCGGCGGTGGTGCATTTCGTCAAGAATCCGATCGAGAATCCGAGCATTTCGGTGCTGTGGCTTGTGCTGGTAGCCGTGCTCGGCATCCTGATGTCCAGCACCATCCGCTACTACAGCTTCAAAGACATTCAATGGACGCGCCGCCGGCCGTCGCTTTCGGTAATCGGGATGGCGATGCTGGTGGGCGCCGTGTGGTTCTTCTCGCAATACACTCTTCTGGTGATCGCTGGGGCCTATACCGTGCACGGGCTGGTGTTGCAGGCCGTGCGCGCTGTCAGGCATCGAACTGCGACCCGTCACGCGTAAATTATGGCTGTGAAGCCGGCGAACTCCTATCGCGTCGCGATCGTGGGAGCTTCTTCGCTGCTTGGTAAAGAGCTGAAGGTGGTCCTGGAGGATCGCCACTTCGCCGCTATCGATATTCACCTGCTGGATGCCAGCGTCATGGCCGGCACGCTCACCGAAGCGGGCGGCGAGCCTACGTTTATCCGGTCGATTGATAAAGACAGCTTTGAGGGATTGCGTTTTGTGTTTTTCGCCGGGAATCCGGCTGACGCTGAACAGAACTGGCAGGCCGCGCGGAGCGCCGGAGCCACCGTGATCGACCTTACCGGCTGCGCGGCAGTTGCTCCGGCGATTGCTTCGATTCCTTCGCTCATTTCTGTGCTGCCTCCCCGGACTCGTTCCGAGGCTGCTCCCGGCATAAACGCGGCGTTCTCTTCTCCGTCTGCGCCGGCGATCGTGGCGTGCACCCTGGCCGCGGGACTGGCGAAGTTTCAGCCGCTGCGCATCGCCGCGATGCTGTTCCGGCCGGTTTCCGAACGCGATCAGTCCGGCATCGACGAGCTGGAATCTCAGTCTGCCAATCTGCTGTCATTTCGCGAAATCGGGCGCGAAGTTTTCGACGCGCAAGTGGCGTTCAATCTTCTGGCTGATTATGGTCCGGCAAGCAAACCGAAATTGACCGAAATTCGCGCGAAGATTGCGAACGAAGTGGCGGCGTATCTTGCGGAACGGATTCCTCTCCCTGCGATTCAATTGCTGCAAGCGCCGGTGTTTTACGGATATGCTTTCGCCGCGTATGCCGACCTGGGAACAAAGTCGTCCGCCGATCTGCCCGCCGCTGTCGAGTCATCTCTTGCGAGCCTCGGCTGCAAAATTGCGGCGGCCGGCGATCCTTCTCCGGACAATGTTACAGTGGCGGGCGAAAACGAGATTCAGCTGGGACGCGTGTCAACCGATCCGAACGTACCGGGAAGCATCTGGCTCTGGGGCGTGGCCGACCAGTTGCGGCTGGCGGCGACGAACGCCGTGCGTATTGCGGAGGAACTGATTGCCACGCCGCAATAGCGCACAGGCAGCATTCCGCGGCGGTTTCAGGTTTCGCCGAGCAAACTCGCTTGCTCTGTTTTTGAGCGTGCTATTCGCGATTGCTACCGCGATTTCCGGTTGCGGATACCACGTCGCCGGGCACGGCTCGACGCTGCCGCCGCAGTGGACCACCATCGCCGTTCCAACATTCAAGAACGATACGGTGCAATACCGCATCGAGCAGCGCTTCACGGCGGCGGTGATTCGCGAATTCCTGATTCGCACGAAATATCACGTTGTGTCCGATCCGGCTTCGGCGGACGCAGTGCTGCACGGAGAAATTCTTTCGATCGATACATCGCCAGTGCTCTTCAACGCCACCACCGGGCAAGTGACAACCATGCTGGTGACGGTGCGCGCGAAAGTGGCGCTGACCGCCGCCAATGCGGAAAAACCGGTATATCAGAATAACGACATGGTGTTTCGCAGCGAGTATCAGATACCGACGGACGTGAATTCATTTTTCCAGCAAGAAGATCCGGCGCTGGAGCGCATGGCGCGCGATTTCGCGTCGAATCTGGTCGCCAACGTGGTGGAGGGCTTCTGATGGCCGTGGCGTCTCCCGAAAAGATGATTCAGAGCCTCCGCGCGGGCAAGCCTCCTGCGGCGGTGGTGCTGCTGGGGAGCGACACCTACTTGCGCGAAATGTGCCGCAAAAAAATCATCGACGCGAGCGTGCCCGCGGAGGCGCGCGACTGGGCGATTGCGAGGCTTTCCGCGCGCGAAGCCGGGTGGGATGAGATTCTGGGACGCGCGAGCACGCTGCCCATGCTTGCTCCGCGGCAGGTGATCCTGGTCGACGGCGTTGAGGCGGTAGAACGGCTGGGCGAAGAATCGCGCGACGAAATTCTGAAGCAACTGGCGGAATATTTTACCTCGCCCGCGCCCTTTACTTTGCTGGTGATCGAGGCGGATGCGCTCGATCGCCGGCAAAAGTTCTTCAAGCTGTTGAGCGAGAAGGCGCTGATCGTGGAGCTATCGATTGGGCAGGAGTCTGCGGCAGCGCTGGCCGGGCAAATGGCCGCCGATCTGGGCGCCGAGATCGAGCCTACAGCGGCCGCGCTGCTGGCCGAAATTCTGAATGGTGAGCCCGCGCGGATGCACGTGGAACTGGAAAAGCTCGCTGTATACGTGCAGGCGCCACAGGGGAACGGAAGGATTACGCCTGCGGAGGTAGAGGCGCTGGTGGTGGCAGCGCGCCGCAATACCGTGTGGCAGCTTGCGGATATGCTGGTGAGCCGCAAACGCGATGCCGCCCTGGCGTTCCTGGATAATCTGCTGCGCGAGGGCGAGGAGCCGGCCGGAATCGTCGGCGCGCTGGCGTGGACGTATCGCAAGCTGATCGAGGCGCGCGAACTTCCCGCGCATACGGGCGGGTTTCAGGCTGCGCGGCAGCTGGGGATGCGTCCGGATGCGGCGGAAGCAGCGGTGCGGCAATCGCATCGCACGTCGAAAGAGAATCTGCTCGCGGGGCTCGCGGCGCTTGCGGAAGCGGACAGCCAATTTAAATCGCGCAATCCCGATCCGCGAGCCACGATGGAGTTTCTGATCACGCGGCTTAAGTCCCCATTGCCTGCGGCCGCTGCTCGCGCGCGTTAAACGTCACCCGCCAAGACGCAAAAAAAAACGCCCCGAATGCTCGGGGCGTTCTGTCGCGGAACTTGTGAGTGAGCCGCGGAAAACTATTTCTTTGCCGCGAGGCCGTTCAACGCCAGACTCAAGCGCGACTTGTAACGCTTGGCGGTGTTCTGGTGCAGCGTTCCCTTCTGGATGGCCTTGTCGATGGCCGAAAAAGTGGCGGGCGCGAGCTTGGCTGCTTCTTCCGCATTTCCACTCGCCAACGCGGCACGCATCTGGCGCATCGCGCCACGCACGCGCGTGCGGTTCATGCGGTTCCTGGCCGTGCGGCGCTCCGTCTGGCGGATGTTCTTCAGTACCGACTTCGACTTCTTGCGATGCTTTACCGGCGTGCCCTGTGGCATTCACTTCTCCTATTTTTCCGTTATTCGGAGGATACAGAATAGCGGAGCGTCGCGCGGCTGTCAATTTGCTGGTGCGCTGGAAACAGGGCCAAAGTTGGCCTATTCCTCGTCTTCTTCGGTGATTTGCTGGCTCAGGTAGCGCTCGTAGCCTAGTTCGTTCATCTGGTGAACTTGCGCTTCCAGCCAATCGACGTGCTCTTCCTCGTCCTTCAGCAGGCGCTCGAAAAGCTCGCGCGAGGCGTTGTCTTTCTCCTGGCGGGCCAGCTCGACGAAGCGGTTGTACATCCCGACGGCGTTCACTTCCAACTTCAGATCGCTTTCCACCTGCTCCTTCACGTTTTTGCCGACGGTGAGGTCGATGTGCTTGGTGAGATTGGGACTGCCGTCGAGGAACAGGATGCGTTCGATGATCTCCTCGGCGTGCTTCATTTCCCCGATGGACTGCTTCTTAATCAGATCGGCAAGCCGATGATAGTGCCAGTTCTCGCACATCTCGGCGTGCAGGAAATACTGATTGATGGCGGTAAGTTCTTCGTGCAACGCGTCGTTCAGAGCGTCGATTACCTTCTGGCTGCCTTTCATTTTGTGCGTTCCTCCGGCCGCGAAGTGTACGACGCGCGCCAATATTCCGCCAAGCCAATTCGGGTGAAACGCGCGTCCTCACGCCTGCGATGGTCGCTGCAAAGAGTTCTTATTCCAGGCGACGCAAACGTTCGCGCAGTTTTCTAAGTTCGATCTGGCGTTCTTCCGACGTGGCGCGCAAAGCGTCAACCACTTTTTCCGGAGCTTTGCCGGTGAAATTCCGATCGGCGAGGCGGTTTTGTTTCGACTCGATGTCTTTTTCCAGGCGCTCGATTTCCTTGTGGAGGCGCGTGACTTCGGCTTGTTTGTCGACGGCCTCACCGTACGCAATAGCTAAATCGAAAGCAGAAGTCGAGCGCACGACGACGCCGCTATCGCCGGCGATTGCCGTGCCAGGGTGGCCCGACGTGACGCGCAGTTCTGAAAGCGAAGCGAGGCGAAGGATCGCGTCCATATTTTCCTGCACCAGCGTGCGGCGCATGGGGCCGGTGACAAACAAGTCAGCGGCGACTTTTTTCCTGGGGTCGAGCTTCATTTCCGCGCGGATATTACGCGCCGCAACGACGATCTCTTGCAAGATGGCCATCGAATCGTCCGCTGATGCGTCGACCCAGTGGGGACGCGATTCAGGAAATTTGTCGAGAGCGATGGAGCGCGCCCCTTCGGGCTGCGGCAATCGGTGCCACAGTTCTTCGGTGAGGAATGGCATGACCGGATGGAGCAGGCGAAGAGCCGCATCGAGCGCGGCGAAAATATTGCGCCACGCGGCGATGGCCAGGGCGCGATCGGGAGAAGTGAGCTGCGGCTTCACCCACTCGATGTACCAATCGCAAAAATCGCCCCAGAAAAATTGATAAATCGACTGGCACGCTTCGTGGAAGCGGAAGCCATCGAGGGCCGCGCCGGCCTGCGCGCTGACCGCCGCGAGACGTGAAAAAATCCAGCGATGCGCCAGCGCGCCTTCTCCCGGAACCGGATACGGGGCCTTCGTGCGAATTTCCGGCGCAGCGAGTTCGTCCAGAGTGAATATCGCGCCGCCCGCCGGCAATCCCGCAGTCGGGTCGGAAGAAAGGCCCACGGATTCGACTTTGTCGAGATTGACGAAGAGAAAGCGCGCGGCATTCCAAATTTTGTTGGCGAAGGCGCGCGCACCAAGGATCCGATCTTCGCTCAGGACGATGTCTGTGCCGGGAGCGGCCATACTGGCGAGCATGTAGCGGAGCGCGTCGGTGCCATATTGCTGCGTCATTTGCAGCGGATCGATACCGGTGCCTTTCGTCTTGGACATTTTGGCGCCTTCGGCGGTGCGCACCAGCGAATGCAGGTAGAGGCGGCGAAAAGGAACCCGATCCTTGGGCTCGGCGCCTCCGGTCAGGTGCAGACCCATCATGATCATGCGGGCGTCCCAGAAGAACAGAATGTCGTAGCCGCTGATCAGCAGGCTGGTTGGATAAAACGCGCGCAGATCGGGCGTGTCGTCCGGCCAGCCGAGCGTGGAAAAGGGCCAAAGGGACGAGCTGAACCAGGTATCCAGCACGTCGGTATCCTGCGTGAGCTTCGCGCCGCCGCATTTTGGACACTTCGTGGGAACGCCCGCCGCTCGCGCGTGGCCGTCCACGATGTCCACGCTCGAATTCAAAGCCGGAACCAATTCGCTGCACCCGTCGCAATGCCAGATGGGAATGCGATGTCCCCACCAGAGCTGCCGCGAAATGCACCAATCGCGAATGTTATCGAGCCATTGCAGCAGAATGGTGCGCTGATTGTCGGGGACGACTTCGATCAGTCCCTCGAGAACCACTTGTTTGGCGGGCTCTGCGAGCGGCTGCATTTTCAGAAACCACTGCGTGGAAATGCGCGGCTCAACGATGGATTTGCAGCGGTCACAGACTCCGACGGCGTGAGAATGTTCCTTGACGCTTTCGAGCAGGCCAAGCTCCTTCAGATCGGCGACGATGCGAGCGCGGGCGGCGAAGCGTTCCACGCCGGCGTATTTCCCGGCGGCATCGTTCATGTGGCCGTCGGCGGTCATCACTTCGATTTCGGGCAGATTGTGGCGCTTGCCCACTTCGAAGTCGTTGGGATCGTGCGCGGGCGTGATTTTCACAGCGCCGGTGCCGAATTCGCGGTCCACATAGGAATCGGCGATAATGGGAATCTCACGATTCATCAGCGGCAGCATCACTTTTTTGCCGACCAGATGCTTATAGCGCTCGTCATCGGGATGGACGGCGACGGCGGTATCGCCGAGCATCGTTTCCGGGCGCGTGGTGGCGACCACAATCGATTCGTTCGAGCCAGCAACGGGATAGCGGATGCTCCAGATTTCTCCGGTGCGTTCGTGATGAACCACTTCCAGGTCGCTGATGGCCGTCTGGCAGCGCGGACACCAGTTGACGATGTAGCGTCCGCGGTAGATCAGGCCTTCGCGATAAAGCCGCAGGAACGCTTCCAGAACGGCGCGATAGAGTTGCGGCTCGAGGGTGAAATGCTCGCGCGTCCAGTCGCAGGAAGCGCCCAGGCGGATCATCTGTCCTTTGATCACGCCGCCGCTTTCGGCTTTCCATTTCCAAACGCGGCGCTCGAATTCGTCGCGGCCCAGATCCTGGCGGCGGAGCTTCTGCTCGGCGAGCTGGCGCTCGACCACGTATTGCGTGGCGATGCCGGCGTGGTCCATGCCGGGAAGCCAGAGGGTGCGGTCCCCGCGCATGCGGTGCCAGCGGACCAGCATATCGATCTGCGTGTGTTCCAGCAGGTGGCCGATGTGGATCGAGCCGGTGATGTTAGGAGGCGGCAGCGCGATGGAGAATGCCGGGCCGTTGCCGGAATTTTCGGCGCGGAACAGCTGCTCGTCGTACCAGGCTTTGGCCCAGCGCTCTTCGATTTCCTGCGGTTCGTACGCTTTGGGGATTTCGCGGGGCATGCGCGTCCTATCGGATTGGAATGACAGCAGAAGCCAACTTATGAATATACGGGGCGCGCGCGGTGGGCGTCAATCGTACCCGGCAGGGCGATCTAGGCTGCTCAGATTTTTGGACAGTGTACAAGCTTAAATGACGCTGCTGATTTTTCGTAGCTCGAGATTCGGCACGGCACGTGCCGCTGCTTGTCCTTGAGGCGAGAATTCGTCGGCGACCAGAATGCCACGAACGTTTACTCTGCGGCGCATGAGGGCCCCCATATAACCGAGAATCTGTCCTACCGCGCGCCTGCCAGCTCTTCCAATCTTGAGTTCCACCACAACAGTTGCTCCGCTGCTGTCTTCTGCTGTGATATCGATCCATCCTGGCTTTGATTCGCCTCCGAACTCGACCATTCGTTGCTTGCCGCCGTCGATAACTGTCAAGTTTGGACCGAGACGCTTAATTTTTCGGCGCAATTCTTTTTCGAGCTCGCGCTCACTGGAATTTACCCAACTCTTTGCGGTTGCCATTTGCGCTCCTTCGCTGCGTTATGAGTGGCGTTCCAACTAGAGACTGCCGGGCCGCGAATCCTGCCTAGACGCGCGGCCGGCAGCCGTCAACAATGCAGAGCGACTGCTATTCTTCGCGTTCCCAGATAACCCGGCAGGAAACCAAGGCGTTGGCGCGGTCGCCGACGCCGCCGATGGGCTGGGGCTTGGTGACGATGGTCAGCGTGTCGCCATCGAGCTCGAATTTGCGGCGTTGCTCGGTGCCGGTCCACAACTCGTACCAAGCGACGTCCACGTTGGTCACCAGATGGTCGCCTTCCACGCGGAATTTGCCGGTATAAGCGAGCAGCGACTTCCACAGCTCGGAAAGGTCCGACTCGCTGGTGGGAACCTTTTTGCGTTCGCCATCTCCGCCGATGCTCACCGTCATCATGCGCTCCCAGGGAGTGAGGATGAGGTAGCCCTTCGGCGCTTTGGTGTTATAGACCTCGGTCTTGCCGTTGTCCGTTACGGTGGCCTGGGAGGAAACCAGCCGCCAGACCCCGATCAGCGGATTTTCCTGTGCGCTCATGTCTGCAATCTCCTCAGTTCGTGCAAACGTTCGATAGTTTTGGGGCCGATACTGCGGGGACCGGGACGAGCGGCTTGCGCTGCCTGCTAAAAACCTTGCGAGAGAGTGCGCTAGGCGGAGCCGGTCGCGGAGCCTGCGGCGCGCTACCGGCTGCCCGTCGACTGTATAGTCCCAGGACGAGATGTGTGCGTCTCTGGTACAGAAGGTTCATTTTGAACCGTACTAACGTACACGTCGCTGAAGACACACGGATTAGCCGGAGCTTTGGGAGTGGAAAAATCGAGGGAACTGCACGGGGCAGGAAGCCGACGGCAACACGCTTAATCGGGCATAATGACCGAGAAGCAGATTCGCCGCCAGGCTCCTTGGAGCGCTAACGAAAAGCTTGCGGGCGATTAGCGCTTCTTCCCGATTTCGTGCTGGAGGATATTTTCCACCAACGGTTTAAGCAGGCCTTGCGAGAGCAGCTCCTGAATCTGCGGCTGGAGTTTCTCGAGGACTTTCTGCACGACGGTGTCAACGGTGGCGGCATCGGGCTCCGCGTGCGTTTCCATCGACTTACCGCTGGTAATTTCCGCTAGGAACGATGGCGGGGGAGTCAAGAATGGGATGTGTGACAGCGCCTCGCGATTTGGCGGCGGCAAGGTCGGAATGCGTTCGTCTGATTCTTCCTCCGAAGATTCCGCGGATGCGTTAGATTCAGTCGGGATGGAAAACTCGGTTGCGCGCATTTGCACGGCCGCAGAAGGCGCAGGCACTATGGCGGGCGCATCGGCAGCCGGAGCGAAGAAGGAATGCAGCGGCGCAGTTTCTTCGGCGGGCGTTCCGTATCGTGAAGGCGCGCTCGGCTCTTCGTCGACGAGCAGCGGCTCTGGCGTGACGTGCACGGCAGGCGGCTCGACCAAGGCGGGATCCTTCAGCGCGGCAGACGGCTGCGAATTCTCCTCCTCAGTTTCGATTTCCCTGTCTGCGCCAGCGGCAGCCTTGGCGAAAAAGTCGGACGGAACCGCGCCGGCGGAAGCTGTTACTTCCTCGTCTTGTTCTTCTTGCGCGGAAACCTCATCTGCGAAAAACGAATCGTTTTCCTGATGCTCGGATTCCTGCGGCGGAACCGATCGCACGGACGGCGCCACCGCGCTTTGTGTTTCAGCCGGAGACGCTCCGTCCGAGATTTCCGAAGCGCCACTTGATTTCACCGGAGGCGCCGCAAGGCGCGGCTCTTCAACGATCGAAGGGGTTTCAGTTACCGCTGCGGCCGGCGGTTCAGCTGGGCCGCCGACGAGTGCATTCATCCAATCGCTGACCGGCTCAGTTTCTGGAGTCGGCGCAACCGAATCAAGCCAATGGCGCCCCACGGCCGTTGAATCGGGTGCCGGGACCGCTGTCGGCGTAGCGGCGGAATCCGCAGCCGGATGCAAACCGGTGCTCAGCAGCAGTTCGGGCTCGGTTGGCAGCTTCAGATGTTCCTTTACAATCGCGAGCTCCGGAATTTTCGTCTCGGGTTTGGCTTGCGGCTCTTCGATTTGCCGCAAGGAAAAACCATTGGGGCTCATCGCGAAGTCGCTCGTCACAACCGGCTGATCGTCTTCCACTGGTTGGGGAACGCGAACGCGTCGAGGCGGATAATCTTTTTCGGACGGGAAGGTGATCGGTCCCGCATCGTCCATGGAAGGAATCGCCGGCTTGCTGGCCACGTCTTCGGGAATCTCGATATTCATGGCCGAACGGCGCCAGTCCGATGAGGTAGACGCCTCGTCTTCCTCGTCCCCGTGCGACATATGGACGTTCGGATCGAGCTTCGGCGCGGGCGGCTCGTCTTCCGCGTCAGCCGCGCCAGGCTCGTCATCTTTCAGCGCGCGGTGGCCCTTGCCCATGCCATAAATCAGCGCAGCTTCTTCGGGCGTTGGATCGGGATATTCGGGAAGCGGCTTGGGTTCCGGCCGCATGGAGAGATCGACGCTCGGCAGCGGCACAGGGGGCGCCATCTTGGCTTCCTTGGCCTTGGCCAATTCAGCAGCCACGCGCGGATTCTTCTCCAGCGCCGAAGTCACCATGGCGATCAGAGGATCGGGCGGGACGAACGGCTTTTTCAGGACCCCGTCAGCGCCCACCCTTCGCGCCTCTTTTTCGTCCAGAGGATCGAAAGCGCCCACCAGCAAGATCACCGGAACGTGCGCAAAGCGCTCGTCCTTTTTCACGAATTCGCATACTTCGTAGCCATTGCGGACGGGCATGAAGATGTCCGCCAGCACCAGATCGGGGTCAAGATCGGGGATGCGGCGGACGGCGGCCTCGCCATTGCCCACCGCAGTGACGCTGATGCCGCGCTCTTCCAGCGCCAGCGAAACCATCTTCTGAATATTGGTATTGTCGTCGGCTACTAAAATCTTTGGCACGGAAATCCCCTAGCGATGCGATCCCCCGCGGGCGCGATGGAGCCCGCCTGCAAAACCTATTGCAACACTACAACGGGGGAGCGTCAACGAAGTCAACAGGGGCAGTTGCTACAGTCGTAAGCAGGGGTTGGCGGCTGGTTACCAGGGCACAATCTTGTGCAGGCCGTGCTTTTTCTTGCTGCTGGACTCGGTTTTCGGGTCCGCTTTGGCGGCTTTTGTTTGCGCGGCAGGCTGCGCGTTTGCAACAGCGGCAGAGGTTCCTGCCGCTTGCGGAGCTGTCGAATTTGACGCGGCCGGAGCGGTGGCGCTGTTTGCTGCCGCTGCGGAATTGGAAAGTGCCGGTGTCGAGGGGGACGGCGTCGCGGAATTGCCCACCGCGGTTGAGCCGCTGTCCGTTCCGACGGGCGCTAACACGCTAGGAGTTGCCGGCGCAGCCGCGGGAGTGGGCGCCGTGGTAGCCGGGTCGCCTGTTCCGGTCGGCGCCGAGTTCGCGCTTGAGTCAGACGGATCACCGGTAGAGATGATCTGCGCTCCGGCAGTGGTCGTGGCGGCATCATCGACTTGCGACTGCGGTTCGGCGTTAATCGGCACAGCATCGCCCACCGAATTGTCCGTATCGCTTGCGGTGGCCGGGGCAGCTGCCACGGTAAACGTGGGGACGGGACCGAGTTTCGGATTCAAAACGTCCGTGGCCGAAATCGTGTCATCCGGAGGGTTGAGGTTCGGCTGGCCCACTCGGGCAGCGTCGGTCATGTCCGGCCGGGACAGCAGCATTTCCTGGGGCCACCTCTTCAGCGCGAATTCGTGATGTTGTTTCGCGTACAGCTGATCGCGCTTCATGCGCGCCATTGCATTCGGATCGGCAGAGGGAACCGGCATTCCCATGGCTTTCAACTGCGCCCTGGCGTAGGACGCGTGTTCAGAGAGCGGGTAATCCCGCAAGATTCGGTCGTAGCACTTGGCCGCGTAATCGGCCCACTTGTTTTTCACGTCTTCGTTTTTCGTGTACTTGCGGTCAATCATGTAGATATTGCCGAGCATCCAGAGCGCGTCGTCGCTTTGGCTGTAAAGTGGATAGCGCTCCGTGACCTCCATCAGGCGCGCGGCGGCGGCGGGATAATCCGGTTTCATGTAATAGAAGCGCCCGATCTTGTATTCGCCATCGGCGATCACTTCCTGCACGTTGCGCAAATCCTGTTCGGCCTGGGGAATCAGCCGGCTGTTGGGATACTTCAAAATGAAATCCTGAAGTTCGTTCTCCGCGGATTCCGCTTCGGTCGGGTCGCGGTCGGATTTCAACATCATGTGATAATGGCACAGCGCCACTTGCATCTGCGCGTATTGCGCTTCATCCAGGAACGGGAAAAAGACGATGAAACTCTTATATGCGTCGATAGCCTGGGTAAGATTGGCGACGCCGCCTTCTTTGTAAAATGAATCGGCGATCGCCAGTTTGGCTTTGGCCAAGTATTCGCTATCGGGATAGGTGTTGATCAGCGTCTGGAATTCGAGGCGCGCCTCGGTGTATTTCGCATGCTGTTCTGAGAGCAAGGCGCGTTCATAGAGAATCTTGTCGGGTTCCGCGGCGGCTTCAATATTCTGCGACTTCTTCTGTTTTTTGTGCTTTTCCTTGATGACTTTGATCTTGTCCTTGGCGAACGCCGGCGCCACGAGCGATCCAGCCATCGCCGCTATCAACAGGGCGATCAGGCAGTGGCGGTTTTTCATCATGACTCTTCCCATCTTTTTATGCTCGCTGGCGCAGGGCGTTGGTAGCCGCAGCGCGCAATTCGCGGGTGGCTGCCGCCGCATCCGGCGCATGAAAAATCGCAGTCCCTGCGATGAAGGTGTTAGCGCCCGCCTGGGCTAGCTGGGCGATGTTGTGCAGTTCGACGCCACCGTCGACCGCGATTCGGTAGCCGGCATTATAGCGCGCCCGCCACTCCGCCAGCTGGCGGATTTTGCTGAAAGCGGTGGAAATGAACTTCTGCCCGCCAAAGCCCGGATTTACGGACATGACCAGCACGGTATCCACCTTGTCGAGAACCTCCGAGAGCATCACCACCGGAGTCGAAGGGTTGAGCACCGCCCCGGCTTGCGCTCCGCATTCGCGGACCATCGAAAGCGCGCGGTCCAGATGCGGAGTGGCCTCCTGATGGACCAGCACGCGGTGGGCGCCCGCGCGAACGAACTCCTCTATGTAACGTTCGGGCCGGTCGATCATGAGATGCACGTCCAGGGGCAGGCGGGTTGCTTTGCGCAGCGAGGCCACGACTGGAATGCCGATGGAAATGTTGGGAACGAACTGCCCGTCCATTACGTCAACGTGGACCACATCGGCGCCGCCCTGCTCCACAGCGCGCAACTCCTCGCCGAGGCGGCTGAAATCGGAGGCCAGAATCGACGGGGCGATCTCGATGGGTGCGTACGTCATAACAATCCCGCGGATTCTAGCACAGCCGGGTGGCAAGCCGCCGTAGGGTAAATCGGGCCAGAAAGGCTATTCCGCCACTTGCAGTTCGATGGGTGTAGTAGCATCCACGCGCCGGCCGCGCGCGGGAGTTTGGTCGAGCACAGTTTGACGGTCCGCACCGGAGGCGGTCGCCGGTACTACTTTTGAAATTTTGAGACCGGCGGCAGAGAGCTCCGCCGCAGCCTGCGCGTATGAAAGGCCGGTGAGGGCCGGCATCACGTACGCAGGCGGGCGCGGGCCGAGCGTAACCAGCACGTTGACGTGCGGATTGATGGCGCCGGTCGAGCCTGGCGTGGGGTCCTGCTCGAGCACCGTGTCCGGATCGGTGTCCGGCAGATAGAGGCTCGATACTTCACCCACTTGCAGGCCTTCGCGCAGAAGCTGCACTTGCGCGCCGCGCAGGCTGGATTCTTCGAGTTGCGGCACGGTGACCGTCTGGGGGCCGAGGCTCAAGACCACGTGCGCGCGCTGGCCCACTTTTACATTCATGTCCGGCAGCGGACTCTGCCGCACGATATCGTCCACTGGATATTCGCTGTAGATGCGGTCTTCGATGGTGACGCCTACGCCGCGCCCCTGCAGCATTTGCCGCGCCTGGTCCACCGGCACTCCGGCGAGATTGGGCATTACCACTTCGCGGCCGCGGATGGCGATGCGCATCGCGGTGAGCGCGCTCAGAAACGCCACGGAGGCGAGAATGAACGCCAGCATCGACATGCGCAAAACCCAGCGGAAACGCTCGCGAAGATTCATCGCGAGTATTTTACCCGAAGCAGGCGAGCCGGTTCGCAAAATCGGGGCAGCGCGGTTCGAGCAATGCTATTGCGCGAAGCGGAGTAGCGCACGTGGTGCGCACGGCCAGAACGTTCGCGCGAATCAACGGCGACCGTGGCCATGGCCGCCGAAGTGATGCACCTCGACGCGAGGGCCCGGACGCCGAATCCAGGGGTGCGCGTACGGCTGCCTGTAAAATGCCCGGTTATCCCACGAACGGAACCAGGGCGTATTGTCGAACAGGAAAATGTGGCGGTCCCAGGCGAAATAGGGATGTGCCCAGCCCCACGGAAAAAATCCGGCCGTGATCACCACCGCTGGACCGAAGTGAATCGCTCCACCTACAAAAAATCCGGGGCGCGGCGGACCAAAAACAATGGCCGGATTATACTCGGGCACATAGATGTAGGCAGGATTGACGGGATAAATGTCAAAATATCCGCCGGAATTCACCACGTCGTAGTACGGATCGCTGCGAAGATAGCCGTAATCGTAGGCCCGCTTGCGCATCCGCTGCACCGCGTCCATAACGTCTGGGCGCTGGTTCAAAACGGCTTCCCCAAGCTGCTGCGTCCAAGACGGGTCGTGGGCCATCATGTCCAGCACGGATGGGAACGGCAGCAAAGCCAAGACGCTTGGATCCCAGTTTAAGTTATCGGCGCGTATGGCGTCAGCCAGAGCATCGCCCTTGAGATTGCTATGCTCGTCTGCCCACTGGTCGGCGGCGGGAATCTCGTCCCAGTAAGTGGAAGCGGCGAGCACCTGCGCGAGGAGAGAATCAGGATACAGGGCGATGCGCGCGACCAGGTGATTTAGCTGCTTGGGTGAAAGCAGTTGGTTGGGTGGCGGGGGAGTAGTAGGAGCGGGCGCGTTTGACGAAGAAGCGGGAGGGGGCGGCGGCGGAGGGGTGTACTGTTGCGCTTGCGCCGCAGCGTCGAGCGCGAAAGCTCCGGCCAAGAGAATCGAAATCGTGAAAGTTAGGAGTGGATGTTGGCGAACTCGTACAAGGTGGGTCATGGCCTTCTCCTTTCCGCAGCAAATCCCTTCCGGCGTGGGCGACCGCGGTTTTTCGAGCTTGACTCACAGCAACTACGATAATCCAACATCGCGTAGACGTCGAACAGCTGGATTCGGCTCATCGTAAATTGTGGCAAGGCTCGCGTTGTGCTGCTGGCGGACTTCCACGACGGACGGATTTGTACATCGCGAGCTACGAAAACCGCGGCAGAAAGAAGCCGGTGTGGCGGCGATGCTCGTCGAAGGCCGCGCCGAATTCGCGAGTGAGCAGCGCCTCTTCGAGGCGCGCCTTGTAAATCAGCGACACCAGAATGAGCACAAATGCCAATAGGGCGCGGTAGTTGCCCACTGCCAGCGTGGTGCCCGCCAATGCCACGAGAATTCCTGTGTAGATCGGGTGGCGGATGCGGGAATACGGGCCGCTGCGGATCAGTTGATGGTCCTCACGAATGGCCACGCTGCCGCTCCAGAAACGTCCGATGTGGTTGCGTGCCCAGATGGCGAAGCCGATTCCGGCGACGGTGAGCAGCGTGCCCACAACGGCAATCCCAAACGACCGGTGAACGAAACGCCGGTTCAGAGGGCCAAAATACCGCGGGTCAGCATTGAACAAAATCAGCGACACCGCGATGAGCAGAAGATAAACGATCCGCCGCGCGGCCGGCTCCCGCTGGCGCATTCGATTGACTCGGAACGCAGCGACGATCCAATAGACGAGGAATACCAGCCAGGAGATTTGGATCGTGGCGGCAATAATAAAATGGACTCGCATCAGGATTTGTTACGCGAGCGGCTCCCGGGATGTTTCAGCATACTCCAAATTGGCGCTTGCGGATCGCTGGCGGCGCGAGTAAACCTGATCGGCCGATGACGAAGCCCGTGAAATCGAAGCGCTTGAGTGATGCCACGCTGGCCATCCACGCGGGCGAAGAGCGCACCGGCGTGGGTGTGCCGGTTGGGGTGTCCATCGCGCGCACTTCGAATTTCACATTCGAAAGCACCGAAACGATGAAGCTGCTGTCCGAGGGAAAAACCTCGGCCTACATTTACACGCGCAGCGGCAATCCCACGCTGGCCGTGGCCGAAAAAAAAATCGCCGCGCTCGAACGCGCTGAGGCGTGCGTGGTCACCGCGTCCGGGTCAGCGGCTATTTCCGGGGCGCTGCTTTCCCTGCTGCGCGCTGGAGATGAGGCGATCGCCACGCGCCAGATTTACGGCGGAAGTTACCGGTTGCTGCGCGACTATCTACCGAAACTGGGCATTACGGTGCGCTTCGTGGAAGCGGATCTCGCTGGAATCGAACGCACGGTGAGTCCGCGTACGAAAGTTCTGTACGTCGAAACTCCCACGAATCCCGCGTTGCGTCTGGTGGACCTGCGCAAGGCCGCAGCTTTTGCCAAGAAATGGGGATTGATTTCGATTGTGGACAATACCTTCGCGAGCCCGGTGCTGCAAAAGCCGCTGACCGTCGGCTTCGACTTGGTGGTGCATAGCGGGTCGAAATATCTTTCCGGGCATTCGGACGTGATCGCCGGCGCAGCAGCGGGCAGCGCCACGCTGATTCGTCACGTTCGCGCAACGGTTGTCGAACTTGGCGGGTCGATGGATCCGGAAGCGGCATTCCTGTTAATCCGCGGCATGAAGACGCTGGAAGTGCGCGTGGAACGCCAGTGCCAGACGGCAATGAAGGTCGCGCGATTTCTGGCCAAACATCCGAAAGTCGCGCGCGTGCACTACCCGGGTCTAACATCACACTCGGATTACGCTCTGGCCAAAAGGCAGATGCGCCATTTCGGAGCAATGATGGCTTTCGAACTCAAAGGCGGGCCGCAGGCGAGCTTGGCCGCCGCCCGACGCTTCTGTGACCGGGTGCAACTGTTCCTCCTGGCGGCGAGCCTGGGAGGAGTGGAATCATTGGTGGTTCTGCCGATCTATACCTCACATGTGAATATGTCCGCTGACGAGCTTCACAGGGCGGGCGTGCAGCCCGGGACGGTTCGTGTATCGATCGGCTTGGAAGACGCCGTGGACTTGATTGACGATTTGCGTCAGGCGCTCGCGTAAACCCGATAAATCATGTATTCAGGTGAAAAATGGATTCCGGCGGGGGCAGTTCCGGTGTAATCTCAGCGACGGCAATGTGCCACATAGGGGCGGTAAGGCGATTTCGGCGCAGCCAGAGGTTCTAGTACTCTTTGCCTACATCGTGCGGTGTCTATTACGGTCGTCCCATTGACCTCGGTCTAAGTCCTTCGTAACATTCCTGCTTCGGTAGGAGTGCAGCCTTTCGGAAGTAGCTTCGGCGCAGGCTGGCAACTTCGGCACCGGTTTTGCTTTAAGGATCACCCGGAGCGAGTTGAACAAACTATGAAGCGCAAAACAGCGATTTGGGCAGCATTCTTAGCGGGCACGCTGGCGGTGGCTGGCTGCAGCGATTCGACCCGAGTGGTCAAGGTCCAGGCTCCGGGCGCAGCGCCTGTGCCTGGGTCCGCGTATGCCACGATGTCTCTGCCCTTGCCCGCGAGTCCGGTGTACCAGCAACCTATTGCAGAAGACCCGCGGCCCGCGATCGACATCCTGGTTTCCGAAGTGCAGGCCAGCTACGATGCCGGAGTGCAGCAGGAAAACGACGGAAACAACGAACAAGCACAGTCGGACTTCGATCACGCCGTGAACCTGATCGTGAAGAGCGGTTTTCAGGCCGACGCAGATCCTCGGCTTTCGAATCTATTCGATGAATTGGGCGAGGAAGTCAGCCCGGACGAGATTAACGTTGCGGTAGCGGACCAGCAGACCGAGACGCAGGCGCCCGTTCCGGCCGCTCCGATCGACGAGATCGACGACCTCACACTTCCAGCAGCCGATCCGCGCCTGGCCATGAAGGCGGAATCCGAACTCATCAGCGTGCGTCACGATTTGCCGCTGACCGTGAACGATTCGGTCCTGCGCTACCTGAGCTTCTTCACCACGCCGAAAGGCCGCGCGATCGTGGAGCGTGGCTTGGAGCGCGGCGGGCGTTACAGCGCCATGATTCGCGGGGTCTTGAAGCAGGAGGGTCTGCCGCAAGATTTGATCTATCTGGCGCAGGCGGAAAGCGCTTTTCAGCCGGACGCGGTCTCGCGCGCTGGTGCGCGCGGCATCTGGCAGTTCATGCCCTTCCGCGGCGAGGAATATGACCTGGAGCGCAGCTATTGGGTTGACGAGCGCAGCGATCCCATCAAGGCCACGCGAGCGGCGGCCGAGCACCTGCGCGATCTCTACGGCATGTTTGGCGATTGGTATCTGGTCATGGCTGCCTACAATGGCGGCCCGTTGACGGTGGCCCGCGCCATCGAGCGCACGGGCTACGCTGACTTCTGGCAGCTGCAGCAAATGCATGCGTTGCCGGTGGAAACGCAGAACTACGTTCCCATCATCATCGCGTTGGCGCTGGTGTCCAAAGATCCCGGGCTGTATGGAGTACAGGTCGACCCCGAGAAGCCGCTGCTGACCGACAAGGTCACACTCGACCACCAGATGAGCCTGCGCCTGGCGGCGGATGCGGCAGGCGTCGATCCGGACGAATTGCACACGCTGAATCCCGAGCTCCTGCGCGATTTGACCCCGAACGAACCGAATTTCGTGTTGAATATTCCCGACGGGACGAAGAGTGCGTTCGAGCAGAATATTCAGCAGGTCCCCGAAGACAAGTGGACCAGCTGGCGTCTGCATGCTGCGGGCGACGGCGAGACCTTGCCGGAAATCGCGCGCCGCTATCGCGTCAGTATCTCCGCGCTGGAATCCGCCAACCATCTGGATTCGGACGCGGCGATCCCGGCGGGGCTGATGCTGGATGTTCCAGCAGCGCCTCCGGTGGCCCGCCTGATCCGCTACCGCGTACAACGCGGTGACACGCTCGATCGCATCGCTGAAAAGTTTGACGTGAGCGTATCGGAATTGAAGCGCTGGAATCATCTCAGCCGCAACCACGTGTGGCACGGAGAGCGGCTGCGCATCTACGCCGGCGAAATCGCCGCCGAAGATTCTCGTTGGACGGAGCGAGAAGAAAAGCCGGCAGAACGCACCGTATCGGAGCACGTCCGATCGCGCTCTTCTCGAGTGGCCCACCGCGTCCGGCCTGGCGAAACCTTGTATTCCATCGCGCGGCAGTACCAGATTACCGTGTCGGATCTGCGCCAATGGAACCCCTTCCTGCACGACCGCGGGCTTGAGGCCGGCGACGTATTGAGCATCGAGCGCTAGGCCGCGATTTGTTAGCAGCATCTCAGGAAGGCCGCGCCCCTAGGCTGGCGTTACCCGCTTTTCAGTCCACCATTTCCGGGACTTTTCGTTTCATCGCGTCGCCCTTTCCGCCCGTTGGGGCCATCCGGAAGTCACCTAATCGCTGAATGCGAAATTTTCGCTCTGCGCAATCGGAGCCGATTGCCGCGGTCCGTTTCCGCCTTGACAAATTTCCGAGAACCCGCTTATATGCAGCCAAGGACCTAGTGGCTGTTCAAAAGCCCCCGAACTACGGAGGAGTATATGTTCTACGCGAAGATGAATGACGAAGACGACGACGAGCTGCCCGGCTGGGACGACGAAGAGGAAGGGCAGGAACAGCCGACCGAGGTCGTGGAAGTCGAGGAAATTGTAGTCGAGGAAGAGCCGGACGAAGAAGAGGAAGAGGCTGCTCCGGCGGCGTCGCGCCGTCCAGCGGCCAAGCCGCAGGCCAAAACGGCCAAGAAACCGGCCCCCAAGCCTAAGGCGAAGGCCAAGCCGAAAGCGAAGGCCAAACCCAAGGCGAAGGCCAAGCCCAAGGCCAAGCCGAAGACGGCTGCCAAAAAGGGCGGGCGCAAAAGGCGCTAGCTTTACGCGCTCTGTCTTTCTCCGCTGACAATTCTTTGGACTGGCATCATTCAGGCGGTCGCCCGCGCCATTCATCGGCTCGTGCGGCCGTCTTGTTTTTTGGTTGGAACTCGGCTCTGGCACTGCTCCGCTACGACACATCCGAACGCCTGCCAGCCTGCCCCAGGCGTCAGACGACAGACCGGTTTTCCCCTTGCGGCACCCGTGTAGCGTCGTTAGCATACGCGCTCGATGCCACTGGCCGTGGAACAGATCCGCAGGATGCGCGGGGGAGCGCAGTCGCACCTGATGCGCTGCGCGGATGACGCGTATTACGTGGTGAAGTTCCGCAATAATCCGCAGGGATCGCGAATCCTGGCGAATGAATTGCTTGCAACCAGGCTGGCGGCGCGCATGGGGCTTGCTACGCCCGAAGTAGCGGTAGTGGAGGTCCGCGAAGAACTCATCGAGCATACGGACGACCTGGTAATCGAGCTGGGGCGCGGCCGCACGCGCTGCCAGGCGGGGCTGCAATTTGGTTCGCGGTATCCGGGCGCTCCGGCCGAGACGGCGGTCTTCGACTTTTTGCCCGACGAGCAGCTGCGCGAGGTGGCCAACCTCGCCGATTTTTGCGGAGCGTTCGTGCTGGACAAATGGACCTGCAACACCAATGGGCGGCAGGCGATTTTTTTCCGCTGCGCGGGCGAACCCAGTTACCGGGCGCAGATGATCGACCACGGCTTTTGCTTCAACGCGTGCGAATGGAATTTTCCGGACGGTCCGCTGCGCGGCATTTACGCGCGGCACCGCGTTTACCAGTCGGTTCGCGGAATGGATTCGTTCGAGCCCTGGCTGACGCGCGTGGAAACGCGCATGGATGAAGCGCTGCTGGGAGAAATCGCCGGCGAGATTCCTCCGGAGTGGTACGGCGCCGACGCCGAGGCGCTGGAACAGTTGCTGGCGCGCTTGCTGCGGCGCCGCCGGCAAATCCGCGAATTGATCGTGCAGGCTTGGAAATCCTCGGCCCAGCCGTTTCCCAACTGGAGGTGACCCATGCCCGATGAACCGCGGCACACGCTTCGCTATCGCATCCTGCGCTACACGCCCAATCTGATCCGCGACGAGTGGATCAACATCGGCGTGCTTCTGGAAGAAATTCCCCGGGAGTCGCGAACACCCGGCGAGCAGGCCGCGCGCCGGGCCATGCGGCTGCTGGACGAGGCCTCCGAATTCAACCGCCTGCGCAGGCTGCATCCCTCGGCGGACGAAACACTGCTGCGCGGCCTGGGCCCGGAATTCGAGGAGCGCTTGAGCGGAGCTGAAAAGAACGTCAGCGAATATCTCGCGAGACTCGATCAGTCGCTTTCAAGCGTGCTGCAGCTGAGCCCGCAGCGGGCCGTGCTGGCGGAAAATTTCGACGCCGAAATGGACCGGCTGTACCACGAGCACGTGGCCGTTCCCTCTCGCGCGCGCGGCGGCGTGGTGGAAAGCACCAAGAACTGGATTCGTTCGCGGCTCAACGATATTTTCAAGCGCCGCCGCATTTTGGACAAACTGGAGCGCGGCGTGCGCGTGGATGAATACACGCAGCCGGGAGATCCCTTCCGCATCGATTACTCCTACCGCTACAACGGAACGCGGGGATATCTGCATGCGATTCCGCTGGCGCGTGACTATTCGCAAGCGAAAGTATTGGCCTACACCGCCGAGCGCATCCGCGCGCGGGCCCAACACGCGGAATTTTCCGCCGTCACCGAGGTGGCGCCATCGCCGGAAAATCCGCGCCATCAATTCATCTTGCGGCTTTTCGAGGACCAGCAAATCAAAATCCTGCCGCTGAGCGGCGTGGAAGCGTTCGCGGAATCGTTGCGCCCGCGCTTGCGCTAATTGCGCCGGCGATGTGCGCTCCCCAGCGCTGTGATTGCCCGGCAATAGCCGGATTTGATTCTTTGCCGCAATTTTGCTAAGGTGCGCTTTAGCGATCCCCCGGAGTTGAATTGTGAAACGTCGTGCGGCGAAGGGCATGGACATGTCTCGCTCGGCACCCAAGTCTATGAGCAAAAAAGCCTTAGCACCAGAAAGCAAGTCAAGAATTCCCCTCCCTGATCCCGACGCGGTAGCCAAACAACAGCAACTCAAGCTCTACGAAGAGGCGCTGAAGCATTTTCAGCAGCAGAAGTGGCCGCGCGCCAAGGAACTTTTCGAGCGCGTCCTGGAGGGCCCCGCCAAGGACCTTACCGACCGCGCCCAGGTTCACTTGCGCGTCTGCAGCCAGCGCAGCGCACCCACCGCGGCCGCGGCGCCCAAGTCCGCCGAGGATCACTATACGCAGGGGGTGGCGCTGATGAACATGGGCCGCTGGGACGATGCCCGCGAGCATCTGGACCGCGCCCGCAAGGCCGCGCCGAAAGCCGACCACATCGTGTACGCCATCGCGGCGCTGGATTGCCTCACCGGCGAGGCCGACTCCGCCATGGAGAATCTGAAGCTGGCCATTCAGCTGCGCCCGGAGAACCGCTACCACGCCCGCAATGACGAAGATTTCTCTTTTTTGCAGGAGGACCCTCGCTTCACCGAGCTGCTCTATCCCGAGCGGGATGGCTCCGCGGGTTAATTTGCAGCTTTTTTCATGAGAGTTGTTTCGGAAAAGCGCTCGCCAGTCCGTGTAGTGGCTCTGGGAGGCGGCACCGGCTTATCCGCTGTTCTGCGCGGACTCAAGCAGCACGTCGCCGAACACGGCCAGCTGGATTCCCTTCTCCCCATCGCCGACCTCACAGCCGTGGTCACGGTGACCGATGACGGAGGCAGTTCCGGCCGCCTGCGCCGCGAATACAGCGTTCTTCCTCCCGGTGACATTCGCAATTGCCTGGTGGCTCTTTCCCCCGATCCGAACTTGCTCGGCAATCTTTTTCAGTACCGCTTCCCGACTGGGCGCGGCTTGGCCGGCCACAGCTTTGGAAATCTTTTCCTCACCGCGCTGACCAACATCACCGGCGATTTTCCCAAGGCGGTGCAATTTTCCGCGCAGGTGCTGGCTATTCGGGGGCGCATCTATCCATCCACGGCGCAGAACGTCACGCTCGAAGCGGAGTTGGAAGACGGCACGGTGGTTCCCGGGGAAACGAAAATCTCGCGCTCGCGGAAACCGATCGCGCAACTGCGTCTGGTGCCGCGCCGCGTTCGCCCCTTGCCGGAAGTGGTTCGCGCCATTCGCGCCGCGGATCTGATTCTGGTCGGCCCCGGCTCTCTGTACACCAGCATCCTGCCGAATCTATTGGTGCCCGGAATTTTGGAGGCGATTTCCAACTCGCGCGCCACGCGTGTGTACATCGCCAACCTGATGACCCAGCCGGGCGAAACGCGCCGCTACACCATCGCCGATCACGTGCGGGCCATTTACGAGCATACCCGGCCGGGGCTTTTCGACTATGCGGTGATCAACCGCGCGTCCGTGCTCCCGCGCCTCGTGCGGCGCTACGCGGCGCAGGGAGCGGAACCGGTCGATCCATCGTATGAGGAGCTTGCCAAGCTGGGGCTGCGCTGCATTTCCGGCGCGTTGCTGCGGCAGGATGGCAAAGTTCGCCACGATGAGGCGCGGTTGGCGCGACTGCTGCTGCGTTCTTTTGTGCGCGACGGAGCGAAGCGCGCGGGCTAATTCCCCGCCGCCGAGGCGGTAGGCGCCATGTAACCCTGGCGTGCGTACACATCCACCGGCTGCTGCTTGCCCTTCTTGTTGCGCAGCTTCATGGGGTCGCCCTGGTCGTCCACGACCTTCACCACGATCTTGTGGTATTTGCCGTCCTGCGGCGTGGAAGGCGTGAAACCCAAGGTGTACTGAAAGCGGAGGAATTGCGCCACGGTGTTGAAGATGTCCGGCATTTCCGCGTCGAACACCGGGAAAAACGCGTAGCCGCCGGTCATGCGCGCGAAAGTGCTGAGCTGATTTTTCGCCTGCAGGTATCCGATGTCCGGGCCCATGTTGTACATGTTGGCCTGCTCGCCCATGCCCACGCAGAAGATGGTCACCTCGGTTTCCTTCAAGCGGTCCAGAGTCTGGTCCAGATTGTGTTTGCTGAAGGTGTCGTAACCGCTGCCAATGATTAGGATTGATTTCTTCCCCTTCACGTCGCGAAGCTGATCGAGCGTTTGATAGACGGCGTCGAACAGCACCTCTTCGTGAAAAGTGGGAAAACCGAGAGTCTGAATGTCCTGGGCTACCTGGCTCTTGTTCTGCGTGAAATCCTGCACCAAGTGGGTATTCAGATCGAAGGTTTTGAGCGCCACCCAGTCCTGCGGCTTCAGGTGGCTCAGGAAACCGTCGGCCCAGTAAGCGCCGCGGGCCGCGAAATAATTCCAAAACGTGCTGCTGTATTCCAGCAAGACCACCACGGTGATCGGCGCGTCGGTAGGGCCAAAGTTGCTGATCTGCTGCAGCTGGCCGTCGTCATAGACTCGGAAGTTTTGTTTTTTCAGCCCAGTCACCAGATCGCCGTCATGGTCGGTCACCGTGGTATCCACTTCCACCAGATTGGAATTAACGGTAATCACCGCCTGCGGTGAAGAAGGTGGCGGCTGCTCCTGGGCCGGTGGTGCGGTGCTGGACGAGGGCGGAGGCTGGGGCTGCTCCGGCTCCTGCGAAGGAGGCGGGCCCATGGGCCCCTCCTGCTGCGCGAATACCGGCCACACTTGAGACGGAACGCCCAGGCCGGCGATCAGCACGACCATCAACACTACACGGATCCAAGCCTGTTTTTTCACCTGCGATTCACCTAAATCATGCTGCCACGGCCCGCCCTCGTGGTCAATTGCCGCAGCCCACGGCAGCCGATGCATCCCCGAACACTCCGGGCGGGATGGCTTCACACGCAGGAAGTGCCGGGATGCTAAGATTTGAGTTCCACAACCTCTCGCAGTTGGGATTCTTCAGGGGGCAAAAAGGATGGCACGGCCCGGGCGGTCTACGTCTTCTCAGCCGATGTGTCTCGCGCCTCGGCTAATTCGCAAATCGAGGGCGGCGCGATGATCCCTATGACGCGGCGTCGCGCCAAAATCGTTTGCACGCTGGGCCCGGCCACTTCTTCGCCGGAGATGATCGATCGCCTGATGCGCGCCGGCATGGATGTGGCGCGCCTCAACTTTTCGCACGGCACCCACGCCGAGCATGCCCGGCGCATGACGCTGATCCGTCGCGCCTCCGCCAAGTTCCAGAAGCCCACCGGGATCCTCGCCGATTTGCAGGGACCCAAGATTCGCACCGGTGCGCTCGAAGGCGGCGCTCCGGTGCGGTTGCGCACCGGCCAGGAATTTGTGATTACCACACGCTCCCTCACCGGCAACGCCGGCGGCGTGAGCACCACGTTTCGTCCGCTTCCCGCCTCCGTTCACGCCGGAGACCGCATTCTGCTGAGCGACGGCGAAATCGCCCTGCGAGTAATAGGGGTGCGTGGCAGTGACGTGCGCTGCCGCGTGGAAAACGGCGGCGTGTTGAAACAGCATCAGGGCATCAACTTGCCTGGAGTGAAGCTGCGAGTTCCGTCGCTAACCATCAAAGACCGCAAAGATCTGGAGTTCGCGCTGGAGTTGGGCGCCGATTTTATCGCGCTCAGCTTCGTGCGCACTGCGGCGGACGTTCGCGCCGCGAAGGCGGCCATCGCTCGCGCCGGGAAAACCACGCCGGTGATCGCCAAAATCGAAAAGCCCGAAGCTCTCGAGCACTTGGACGAAATTTTGAGCGCAGCCGATGGAGTGATGGTGGCGCGCGGCGATCTGGGCGTGGAGATGAGCCCCGAAAAAGTGCCCGTGGCGCAGAAACAGATTATTTCGCGGGCGCGCAACGCGCTGAAGCCGGTGATCACCGCCACGCAGATGCTCGACTCGATGGAGAACAGCCCGCGCCCCACGCGCGCGGAGGCTTCCGACGTGGCCAACGCGGTGTTCGACGGCAGCGACGCGCTGATGCTTTCCGGCGAAACCGCGGCCGGGAATTTTCCCATCGAATCGGTGGCCATGATGGACCGCATCATCCGCGAAGCGGAATCGAGCGTCACGCAATTGCCGCGGCCGGCGCGCTTCGGCGAATTGCACATCGGCGAAGTGATGGCCGAAGCGATCTGCCACGCGGCGGAAGAGCTGCGCATGTCCGCGGTGGCGGTATTCACCGAGAGTGGATTTTCCGCGCGTCTGGTTTCCAAATACCGGCCGCGCGCGCCCATCATAGCGTTCTCTCCCATTCAGGAAACGCGCAGGCGCTTGAGCCTCTACTGGGGCGTGCTGCCGAGGCGCATCGATCCCATTCGCTCCATCGACGAACTTGCCAGAATTGCGGAGGCTCGCCTGCGCGAGGAGCGAGTGGTCCCGCGCGGAGCGATCGTGGGAATCGTGGCCGGCACACCGCTCGGCGCGCGCGGCACCACCAACATGATGCGGCTGATGAAGATCGGTGAGAGCGCCACAGGCAAACCGGCGGCCGGCAGGACGGCAAATGTTGCGAGGAAAAGCGCCGCCAAAATCAAGCCGGCAAAAAGACGCTAATTGATCCAGTTGTCCGGGCGCGAGGGCGGCTTGTCGCGATTCTCGCGCACGTAGACTTCGAATTTCTTGCGCAGGCGGCGCTGCTTCCAATCCGTAAGCACGTTGCGCCAGTTGTAAAGATGCGAGCCGCGCCGCAGGTAGATATAGCCCACCAGCATGCCGCCCAAATGGCAGATGTGCGAGATATTGTCGCCCGTCGAGCCGATCGTTCCGAAGAACTCGATGGCGCCCATGATGATCACGAAGATGCGCATCGACACGGTCACCGGCAGCGGGAACATCCACACGCGGCGCTGCGGCAGCAGCACGGCGTTGGCCAGCAAGATGCCGTAGATCGCGCCGGAACAGCCGATGGTGGGAATCAGCGCCGTGCCCATCCCGTGCGGATCGAGGATCAACTTCACGATGATGTCGATCGCTCCTGCTCCCACACCGCAGAGGAAAAAGTAAATGTAGAAGCGCTTCGCGCCCCAGGTGTGCTCCAGGTCGGCGCCGAACATCGCCAGGTAGAGCAGGTTCAAGAGGATGTGAAGGATTCCGTCGTGCAGGAAAAGGTAGGTGAACGGCTGCCAGATACGCAGGCCATGGACGGTGGCGTAGGGCGACAGGCCGAACCAACGGATCCAGAAGTCCCAGCCGGAGGTACCGTAAATGAGCCGGGAAAATTCCTGCAGGAGAAAAACGCTGATGCAGGCAATGCAGAGGGTCTTGACGGCGCGAGGGAAGTATTCGCCGATATCGAAGCGGTAGCCGTAGCCGCGCGAAAAGGAGCCCATGGTTTTCCAATTCTAGAGGGGTCCCGGCGCGGAGTCAAAGAGTGGGTTTTGAGGAAGCGCGGGCGCGATTTCGAGGATTAGAGGCGGTCGATTTTAGCCGCCAGGATGAAGTCGCTTTCGGTGAGGCCGTTGATGGCGTGCGTCCAAGTGGTGACTTCGGCTTTGCCCCAGGAGAGCAGAATGTCGGGGTGATGTCCCTGCTCCTCGGCGACGGCGCCGACTTTATTTACGAACGCCAACGCTTGGCGGAAATCCGGGAATTTAAAAACTTTGGTGATGTGGTGGCCGTCGATTACTTTCCAATCGGGCAGTTGCTCGGAAAGTTTCGTAAGTGCTTGGCCCGCGAGCGGAGGGACTCCACCGCGGCACGGAACGCAATTCTTGCCGGCCAAGTCAGTCATCAGCGGTTTCCTGAGACGGCGGCGTGGGCGTCCACGTAGTCGCGCACGTAGGCGGTGAAAGCGTCTTCAATGCGCTTGGTGACCGGCCCGAGAGAAGTTTGGATGGCGTGGCCGCCAACATCCGCCACACCGATCACGTTGCGATTGGTGGAGGAAATGAAAACTTCGTCCGCGCAATAAAGATCTTCGGGGTAAAGCGTACCCTCTTCGACCTCAATGCCGGCGGCGGGCCCGAGTTCGAGAACCAGGCTGCGGGTGACGCCTTCGAGGCAGCCGGAGGAAAGCGGCGGAGTGATCACGCGGCCCTCCTGCACGCAGAAAATATTCGCGGCGGTGCATTCGGAAACTTCGCCGCGCTCGTTGAGCATAACCACTTCGTCCCATCCGGCTTGCTGCGCTTCCGCCAGATTCCAGACGTTGTTGAGCCAGGAAGTGACTTTCAGTCCCGCGAGCGGCGATGCCGCGTGGCGCCCATGTTCGCGAAGACCCAGGCGAACGGCGTGGCGAACGGACGGCAGATCGGCGGAGTAGATCAACAGATCGGCGACGGGCATCGGCTCGTCGCTGCGCCAGAAGGCGCCGGCGCGATTGTGGATCACGTAGATGCGCGCGCAGCCTTCGCGTACGTTATTGGCGCGCAGCACTTCGTAGAGTTGATCGCGCACTTTTTCGGCGTCGAACGGAAGCGGGCAGCGGGTGACCTGCGCGTCATGCGCCAGCCTCTTCCAGTGGCGCTCGAAGGCGAACGGAACGCCTTCGACAACCCGCATGGTGGTGAACAGGCCCCAGCCGTTGAGCAGGCCGGATTGGCCAGGCGACAGGCGAACGTCCTCGACTGGCGACAAGCGGTCGTTATGAAAGACGAAGCGGTGGATCATGTCGTCTCCCTCGCAAATTCCTATTCCATTGTAGCGCAGAACCGCTCCGGGACTGGATCGGCGGATTGCAAAAATTCCTTGGGGCGAATGGGAACGTGGAAGATGCGAAGATGCGTCGAAAAGTTGTGTGCGCCGGGACGTTCCGGGTAGCGGCATGCCCCGGTGTTGGTTTTCTGTGGCTTAGGAGTGTTTCTACTCGAGTGACTGTTCCGGGTAACCACCCCAAAACGCGGAGCGTTACCTGGCCAACTCCCGGGCGGCGCGAATAAACAAATCCCGAAACGCAACCGAGCGAGGCGCTACGCTGACGCGGTTCACCCAGATTTCGACGGTGCAGGTACGCGTACTTATCTTCTTAGTTCTCTACTTCGCGCTGGAATGGCTTGGCGCTCCCTTTGTGAAAAGGGCCGAGATCGCTTTGCATTATTTATCCGCGCTCCCGGTTGCGCTGGCCGCATCGCTACTTTCTGCCGGTTTTGCCGCCGCCACGGTCTGGCGTCTCAATCGGCGGAGCTACTGAGTGCTGTTTCAGCTCTAACAAAAGAGATCCGCCGCACGGTGATCGAATCGTCCGAAGTTTCAACCGCGAAGGCATATTCCACCCGATCCACAAATAACATGGCACTTCGCGCGCTTCGACACGGACGCCCGCAAAAAAAACGACGGGGTACCGGAGAGGGTACTTGTCCGCGCGCGCGGCGTACAGTAGAGTTTTGAGCGCATCCAAGGGCCATCCATGAAGGTTTCTCTGCTCGATCTACAGTCGGAGTACGCCGAGTTGCGGGACGAGGTGCTGCCCGCGCTCGATCGCGTGGGACAGAAAGCCGCCTACGTGCTGGGAGAAGAAGTCGAAGCATTCGAGCGCGAGTTCGCGGATTTCTGCGGCACGAAGCACTGCGTGGCAATGAGCAACGGCACCGCCTCTCTCCACGTGGGCCTGCTGGCGCTCGGCGTGCAGACTGACGACGAAGTGATCACCACGCCGAACACTTTCCTGGCTACGGCGGAGGCCATCAGCTATTGCGGCGCCGTCCCGGTGTTTGTCGATATCGATCCGGCCACTGCTAATTTGGATCCCATGCGAATCGAGCGGGCCATCACATCGCGGACCCGCGCGATCCTGCCCGTTCATCTCTACGGCCGTGCCGCGGACATGGATCCAATCCTGGAGATCGCCGCGAAGCATAAGCTGCGGGTGCTGGAGGATGCGGCGCAGGCGCATGGCGCCCGGTATCGCGGACGGCGCGTCGGAGGCCTGGGAGACGCCGGCGTCTTCAGCTTCTATCCCACGAAGAATCTGGGTGCCTTCGGCGAAGGCGGCGCGCTGACCACCAACGACGACCGCATCGCCAAATTCGCTCGAGCGGCGCGCAACCACGGCCAGACTGCGCGCTACGAACACGAGTTCGTAGGCTACAACTACCGCATGCAGGGATTTCAGGGAGCGGTGCTGCGCATCAAATTGAGGCGACTTTATGCCTGGACGGCACGGCGCCAGGAAATCGCGCGCCTCTACCGGCAAATGCTGGCTGCCGCGCGGTTAGAGATGCCGGTGGACGATGCTCGCGACGAATGCGTCTACCACCAGTTCGTTATCTACACCAGCAACCGCAATTCGCTGGCCGCCAAGCTGGCCGAGCGCGAGATCGAAACCGTGGTGCACTACCCGCGGCCCGTACATCTGCAACCGGCCTATTCTTCGCTGGGATTGCCGCCGGGCACGTTTCCGCATACCGAACGAGCGTGCGATCGCGCGCTCAGCCTGCCTATTCACCCGCGGCTTACCAACGAACAGGTTGCCTTCGTGGCCGACGCGGTGCGCGAAATCGTGGGCAATAAATAACCGGCTCCAGGGCTCAGCGGCTCCGCGTTTCAGGCGTTCGCGCTATTCGAGGCCCCTTCGCTTGCCGGAGGCGGCATTTGCTGTGAGTGGTTTTCCGATGCGCCCAAGCCGGCATCGCGCGACTGGCTGCTATGCGATGCCGGCCGCTCCCGCAGCGCTTGCGAAAGCCCGTCGAAAACCTTCGCGAAAGAGTCCCGCAGCGCCTCATCCGCCGAGCGCAACAACCCGTTGACGGTCGTCTCAGCGTGTTCGTTAAGCCGCCGCACCGAGGAAACAGCCCACGCGTCGCAGGCGCTTTCCAGCCGCTCCTGGAACCGGACCGCCGCCTCATCGCTGATGCGTCCAGCGTTTTCCGTCCACGCCGCTTCGCGACCCTCGCGCTCGGCGCGAAATCCGTCCGCCGCCTTCGCGAATTCAGCCGCCAGCGCGTCTCGACCCCGGTCCACGCTCGCTTCCACTTCGGAGGACAGCCGCGAATGCAACTGTTCCATCCCGGCTCCCGCATCGGCTTCGAATTTTTGCAGGCGTTCGCGCGTGAGATTCTCGAGTTCGCCGGCACGATCGGCCAGAGCGCCGCGGCTCGCTTCCGTGAACTGCTGCGTCTCGCGGTCGGACACTTCGCGGATCACCTGCCCGAACGACGAAGCCGCGGCTTCGGCGGCCGCTTCCAACTGGCTGCGCGTGCGACCGGTGATTTCTCCGGCCAGACCATCGAGATGCTGCTGAATTTCCGCAACGCGGGTGGTCGATTTCTCCTCCAGATGCGCTTCGAAATGCTTGCCCGCCTCCGCCGCCTTCTCTTCCAGACCGGTCGCGGCGGTCGTGACCGCCTGTTCTACTAAAACCTGCATCCGAGAACGCGCCTCCTGCTGAAACCATTCCGAGGAACGCCCTATCGATTCAGCCGCGGCATGCGCGGCACGAACTCCGGCGGCGTCCAATTCTTCGTTCCACTTCGCCAGCGACTCTTTCCGGGCGTTCTCAAACTCTCCGCGGAGCTCCGATATGGTGGCGGCCAGCTGATCCGCGGCTTCTCTCTGATGTTGCTCGGAGATTTGCCGCAGCCGTCCGCGATGAAGCCGCAGGCCCTCTTCGGTCTGCGCTTCGCGAGCGGCCAGCTCGTGCAGCGTTTGCGTTGCGCGATCGATTCGCGGGCCAATTTTGGAGTCGAGATCGGCGATGGTGCGTTCGGCCAGCTGATGCCCCAGGGCGTCGAGCGAAGGGCCCAGGCGCTCCGGCACAGCGGCGAGCAAAACTTCCACCCGGCGTTTCATCTCCTCCGTCTGCGTTTCCAGAATATTTTCGAGACGCCCGTGCAATTCGTTGATCGTACCGTGGCTCACGCTTTCCAGCTGCGCCGAATATTCTTTCATGCGTCCGACGGAATGCTCCATATCGCCAAGCGATGCTCGGGCTCGCGCCAGATCCTGATCCAGCGCCGATTTCACCGCCGCCAGCGTTTCCTGCGCCGCCGACGAAATCTGCGCCAGCGGCTGGCGGACATCCGCCAGGCGATCGGATATTTTCTGATCCGCGTCCCGCAGAATCTCCTGCGAGCGTCCCGATAGTTCCCTCACCACGCGCTCGATGCTGCCATCCAGAGAGGATTGCAAAAGTTCCGTCCACTGCGCGTGAGCCAGGGCCATCTCCGATTCGATGCGGGCGCGCAACTCAGCCGCGACGCTTTCCGGAACCGCCGATGGTGCGTTCGCCGTTTCCTCCGGTCTCTGCAACTGGGCAGCCTCTGCCTGCAAGCGGGCCTGCGCCAACCGGCTGATGGAATCAAGAGCCGCCTGGCTTTCCGCTCGCAGACCTTCGGCTCTTTGATCCAGCTCGTGGACCACCTCGCGCACACCGCGCAAATCGCGCTCGATTTCCGCTCGCAATTCATCGAGCAGATTCCGTTGTTTTGCGGCGAGCTCGCTCGATAACGCGATGCTGGCACTGGAGCGTTCGCGTTCGAACTCTTCGAGCTTTCCGCGAATCTGTTCGATTGCATTCGCCGCGGCTTGCTCCATCGTGAACGCCGCGTGTCGTTCCATTTCCGCGCGCCACTCACGCAAGAGCGGGCTGTCTCCCGCGATGGCCGGCTCCTGGCCGAAGGCGGAATCGGATGCGGTGCTCGTTTGGGCGTTTTCTGAATTCATGTAGGCTGATTTTCCTTCCGTCATTGGATGGACCGGCTGATCCGTGCTGCTTGCATTCTCCGCGAAGTGGCTGGCCTCGCGAGCGTGATTCCAATTGGGCGGCGGTGCTTCAAGAGCCCAGAAATTCCCGGCGCTTTCCAGTTCCACGGCTATCTGAAACAGCTCGCGCACCGAACGCGGGCGCTGCACCCAGGCCACGCGCGCGCGGACGTTATCGCGCTCGGTGCCATGCGTGATTTCGAGCGTCACCCATGAATTTTTCGGTAAGTGATATTTGGAGGCGTAACGGCAGCCGTGAAGATTCAAATCCAGCGTGGAGCTGCGTTCTTCGAAAGGCTGCCCGAGAAGATCGATGCCCCGGACAATCACGGGCAGGGAATGCATCACACGTTCGCTGCGTCGGCGTTCGACGGCGGTATGGACAGGTTCCACTTCGCGCACCCACGTACCCCTAAGGACGACCCGGGCCAGAGGATAGCATTCAATCGTTGTAGTGGTCGAGTGCCGGTACTTCCAGGACGTGGGCGAATGGGAGCGAATGCCATCGCCGCTCCTTGCGGAAACTCGCAAGGAGCGGCAACTTGCAACAGGATCAGTCGTCGTTATTCTTATTCTTCTTACCGCGCTCTTTCACCTTCAGGCTCTCACCGCCGCCCATCGACGCCAGCGCATCCAGATTCTGCTTCGCCTGCGCCGCGTAAGGGCCGTTCGGGTCAATGTCGATGCACTTCTGATAGGCCTCCGCGGTGCCCGGAGGGATGATGAACGTCATCTTGTCGCCTTCCTGCTTGGGTTGAATCAGACCCGTGTCGGCGCTGCCAAGCAGATACCACGCTTGGGCGTCCTTGGGATCGAGTTGCGTCACTTTTTCCAACGGCGCGACGGCATCCTTGAAATCACCCTTGTTGCTCAGCACGATGGCAATGTTCTTCCAGCATTTCGTGGTGGCTGTTGGATCCAAAGCCGCAACCTTATCGCAGCTGGCGCTGGCCGCGTTCACGTCGGTGGTCGCAACAGCCGGATCGGTGGCTGCCGCCGCGAGGTTCACCTGCGCCAAGCTCAGATTCATGTAGGTGGCCCCGTCGGGATTCAGCGCTACCGCCTTCTGGTAGGCGGTCACCGCCTGATCGTATTGTCCGTCCGTGTCATACGCTTGGCCGAGGTTCGCCAGAATCACTGCCTGATTCTTCGTTTGTTTCGCGTCCACCATCGTTTCCGCCTGCGTGAAATCGGTGATGGCGCCTTGCGCATCCGTCTTTACCTTTGCTTGCAGAGCCGGTTTCTGGTCCGCCGAAGCGGTGCGAATCTGCGCTTGCAGGGCATCGATGTCGTTAAATTTGGCGATCCCGTCATCCACAAGAGCCTTCATCTGCTTAAACTGGTTCTGAGCTTCCTTCTGCTTCTGTTCTTCCTCGGGATGGGCGGCGGCATTCTGCGCGATGATCTGCTGGAAATTGAAGTTTACTTCGTTGTCCTGATCCCCTTGAATCTCGTGCTGCTCCGTGAAATCTTTCAAGCCCTGCGAAGGCTCATTCAAGACGAAAGTGTACACGCCCGCGGTAAGGCCGATCTGGCTGAACTTTCCGTCCTTGTTGGTCGTCAAATTAAACGTCTGGCCGCTTTGGTTCTTGAGCTGAACGGAAACGCCCGGCCACGGTTTTCCGTCCTTGTCCAAAACCTGGCCGTGGACGCTGGTGTTTTGCGCCGCGGCGATCGCCGGGAACAGTAGGGCCGCGACCAGCACCAGCCAAACAGGAGTCAATCGCCTCATGATGCTTTCCCCCCTCGAATATGAATTGTGGCCTTCGCTCAGCATTTCGACCATTATCGCGCAAACTGCGCCCGATAAGCGATAGGGTCGCGCACGCCGGCATCGGCGAACGCGCTTTGGCGCAAGCGGCAGCTATCGCAGACGCCACAAGCCTCGTCCTCGGACTGATAGCAAGACCAGGTGCGATCGAGCGGCGCTTGGAGCTCCACGCCCCGGCGAACGATTTCGCTTTTGCGCATGGCGATGACCGGCGTGGCAATTTCGATGTGCGTCTCTGGCCTGGTTCCTTCGCGAATCAACGCTTCGAAGGCCCGGTAATATTCCGGACGGCAATCCGGATACCCGGAGCTATCTTCCGCAACGGCGCCAATGAAAATGGAAGTGGCGCCGATCACTTCCCCCCAGCTGACCGCTGCCGCAAGAAAATGGGCATTGCGAAACGGGACGTAGCTGATCGGGATGCCCGCATCCGGCGCGAGCGCCTCTCCAGATTCGGGCACATCAATTTTTTCATCGGTGAGCGCCGAGCCGCCGATCTGCGACAGCGCGTCAAAACGAACCACCAGCCGCTCGCGCACGCCGTAGAAATCGGCTATTTCCTCAAAGGCGCGCCGCTCGCGCCGTTCGGTGCGCTGCCCGTAACTCGCGTGCAGAAGCGCCAGGCGATGCGTCTGATTGGCGATCGCCGCGGTGACGCAGGAATCCATTCCTCCGCTCAGCAGCACAACCGCTTTGGACCTTCCCGCCATCGCGCCGCTTACACTCCCTTCATCGCCGGGTCCCAAACAAATTTATGCAATTGTAAACCGAGCCGCACCGGCAAGCCGTCCGCCAAAATCCATTCCACCAGCTCGCGCGCGTTCAACCCTTGCCAGCGCCCCGCCGGATCGGCAAACACCGGCGAGAAGAGCACCTGCGCGACGCGGCCTGCAAGCCCGTGCTGCAACGTGAAATCGCGGGCGAAATCGTAATCCCGGCGGCTTGAGATCACAAACTTAATTTCGTCCTTTTGATCGACGGCATCGAGATTGGCCAAATCGAAGGTATCAAACTCCCCCGAATCGGGGCATTTCACATCCACGATCTTGATGACTTCACCCGGCAATTCGCCGACGAAGCGTTCGCCGCTCGTCTCAATCATCACCGTATAAGCCTCGCCGAGCAGCCGCTCCGCGAGCGCCGGTGTTTCACGCTGCAGCAGCGGCTCGCCGCCCGTGATCTCCACCAGCGCAACGCGCCGGTCTCCTTCCCCCGCGAGCGCGTTCACCTGCGCGACCACTTCCTCCAGCGTGTGTTTCCTCCCGCCGTGAAACGCGTATTCCGTATCGCACCATACACATCTTAGATTGCAGCCGGTGAGGCGCACGAATATGCACGGCAGCCCCGCGCGGGTGCCTTCGCCCTGGATGGATTTGAATATTTCGGTGATGACCATGCTGACACTCGCCGTGCAAATCGCGGCCGGGCGCGCTCCGCGCCGATTACGGCCGGTACGTCGCCGCCGTGGTATCCGTTTCCCACACGGTGATGCTCGCGATTCCCGCGCCGTTCGGCGCCGCGGGTAGTTGCCGTGATGCCTGATCGAAGATATGCCGCGCCAGATTCTCCGCGGACGGATTGATCGTATCGAAGGGCGGAAGCTCGTTGAGATACTTGTGGTCCAACGAAGCGATGATCGTTCGAATCACGTGCTTCAGATTCACGAAATCGTACAGCAGTCCGGTGGAATCCAATTCCTTGCCGGACAGAACGACGCGAATTTTATAATTGTGCCCGTGGAGATCTTCGCACTTGCCCTTGTAGTTGCGCAGATTGTGCGCGGCGGCAAATGTCTCTTCAACGCTGACTTCGTACATGGACCTTCCCCTGAGCCCAGCCATACGCGGTTCGCCCTTCGCGCTCTATTGGGGATGGTTCTCCATGAAGCGCGCCACTTCGGCGAGATCCTGCGTGACGGTATAAGCGGGCAGCGACTCGGTGAAAATTTTACCATATTGCATGCGCCGGATGCGGTTATCGAGAATGGAGAGGATGCCCCGGTCGGTCTTCGAGCGGATCAGCCGGCCAAATCCCTGTTTCAGCGCCAGCACCGCTTCAGGCACTTGGTACTCCGCGAAGGCGTTGCGGCCGTCCTCCATCAGCGCGCGCACGCGGGCCGCCACAATCGGATCGCTCGGCACGGCGAACGGCAGCTTGTCAATGATCACGCACGAAAGCTGCGCGCCGGGCACGTCCACGCCCTGCCAAAAACTGGAAGTGGCGAACAACACCGCATTCGGAGTGGTGCGAAAGCGATCCAGCAGCGCCGAGCGCGGCGCGGTTCCCTGCAGCAAAAGAGGGAAACTGATGCGGCTCGCCACGCGCTCGTACACATCCTTCATCTGCGCGTAGCTGGTGAACAGGCAAAACGCGCGTCCATGGGAAATCTCCAGCAGGCGCTCGATTTCGCGCGCCGCGCAAGCTGCAAATGATGGGTTGCGCACGTCCGGCATGTCGCCGGGAATATACAGCAGCGCTTGCGAGGCGTAGTCGTATTCCGCGGGCAATACGGTCTCAGCCGAAGGCAGCACCCCCAGACGTTGCTTCAAATACTCGAAACGCCCCTCCACCGCCAATGTCGCGGAAGTGAGGATGACGGTGTCGAACTGCTCGAACAGCCGTTCGCGCAAAATTTCGCTTACGTCGATTGGGGTAGCAGCAAGAAACACGCCTCGGCCTCGCCGCTCGTACCAGTAGACGTAGCTCTTCTCCTCACTCTCGAGCAGAAATGAAAGCTCGCGGCGCATTTCCGCGGCGCGCCGCGCCAACACGATCACCTCGTCCGGCTTGGGAGAAAGCGCGGAAAGCTCCGTCTCGATGCGCTTCACGGCCGCGCAAAGCTCGTCAAAATTCTCGCGGTTCTGCTCCAGAAACGATTTGTGCTCCGCCGGACCAAATGGATACCGCCCCTCGCGCTCGGGAAAGCGCTCGAAAAACGCGCGCGCGCGTTCCCGAACTCGCGCGGTATTCCGCCGCAGCGCGGGCGAATCGATGCGCAGGACGCGCAGCATCGCTTCGGTATCGCGCGAAAGCTCCTCGAAACGATAACTCGATAGCTGCCGGCCGAAATAATCGCTCGCCACGTCCTCGATTTCATGCGCCTCGTCGAAAACCACCGCGGAATACTCCGGCAGGATCGCGCCGAAATCGTCCTGGCGAATCGCCAGATCGGCGAAAAAAAGATGATGGTTGACGATGATCAGGTCTGCTTCCTGCGCACGCTGGTGCATGGCGGTGATGAAGCAGCGTGAAAACTCCGGGCATTTCTGTCCGGTGCAGAGGTCGCTGCGCGCGTCGATGCGGTTCCAAAGATCGGCGTCGTCCGGCAAAAAAGTGAGCTCGCTGCGGTCTCCGGTAGCCGTCAACTTCTCCCAATCGCGAATCTGCGAAAACCAGTCCATTTCGTCCATGCCCTTCAGGACTGGCTGGCCCTCCATTTGATGAACCTTGTGCCGGCACAAAAAATTGGCGCGGCCCTTCATCAGCGCGGCTTTTAGATTAGGGGCGAAATATTTTTGCAGGAAAGGAACGTCCTTCTGGAACAACTGCTCTTGCAGCGACTTTGTCGCGGTGGAAATCACGAGGCGCCGCCCGCTGCGAATCGCGGGAATCAGGTAGGCCAGAGTCTTGCCGGTGCCGGTGCCGGCCTCGACGATTACATGCTGATGCTTGTCAAACGCTTCCTCGGCCAGCTTGGCCATGGCCAGCTGCGAAGCGCGAAATTCGTAACCGGGATGGCGCTTTTCCAGTTGCCCGCCGGGACCGAAGATCCCTTCGATCGTCAACTCGGCCGGTTTTTCTTCAGCAACTTTCTTAGGCATCGTTATCTTGGGAACGCGCCCCGGCACGGCGCCAGTATTTCACTGGGCCGCGCGAGATTTCTGACCGCGCGCGGCACGCTAACGCTTCGCCTGCGACCCGCGGGAAGCCTTCTGGAGAATTCCGGCCCAGTGCGAGAGATGGTTGAGCGACTTCATGTGCGTGTGGTCGAGCTGCAGCGGCGTGATCGAAGCGGCGCCCTCGCGAATCGCGGCTTGGTCCGTATCCGGCTCGATTCCCTCCACCACTTTCTGTTCGCTGAGCCAGAAATAACGCCGCCCGCGCGGATCGGCTCCGGGCTGCAGCAGATTGCGCGTAATCTTCGACGATTGGCGTGTGAAGCGCACCTCACCGGTCCAATCCTGCGGAATGTTGACGTTGAGCATCACTCCCGGCGGCAAGCCCTCCTGCAAAACGATGGGCAGCAGATCGCGCGCGAATTGCGCCGTGGGAGCGAAATCAAAGTCGTGCCCGCGATACACGATGGAAAGCGCGATGGCCGGGACTCCGTTTACCGCCGCTTCCATGGCCGCGCCCACGGTGCCGGAATAATAGATATTTTCGCCGGCGTTTCCGCCGGGATTGATGCCCGAGAGCACCACGTCGGGCTTTTCCCTCAGCAGCGTGTGGAATGCCAGAATCATCGCGTCGGCGGGAGTGCCTTCCACGGAATATTCGCGCTCGGCAATCTGGTCGCAATAGATTGGCTGGCGCAGGGTGAGCGACTGCGCGGAAGCGCTGCGTTCGTGCGACGGGGCGACTACGCTGACCGTGCCCAAATCCGCCATAGCTTTGGCAAGCGCGCGCAGGCCGGGAGCGTGAATCCCGTCGTCGTTGGTGACCAGAATATTTGGCATGAAAAGTTCGCTGCGGGTAACTGATCTGGCTGCGCTTCGATCTTTCGGTTGCCGCCGCTGCCGGCGAATGAGATGGTCGGGACGACTGGATTTGAACCAGCGACCTCACGCACCCCAAGCGTGCGCGCTACCAGGCTGCGCCACGTCCCGACCGCTTCGACCTACAGGAGCAATGCCAGCGTATCACTCGCGTTCGAGA
>Ga0335075_10000142_pt1 | contig 138912 bp, 140 predicted proteins | sample Lox_Sample_24_FD_206723 | JGI IMG/M metagenome (GOLD analysis project Ga0335075, IMG submission 206723) | Soil microbial communities from Loxahatchee National Wildlife Refuge, Florida, United States - Lox_Sample_2.4 | ecosystem: Environmental > Terrestrial > Soil > Wetlands | place: USA... | reverse complement strand
GTTGCCGGGGCTGGCTGGGTGTGGAGTTGGTGGCTCAATCTCTGGTTGGCGCGCGGTCAAATCTCGCAAATTGCCGGAACGTGGGGGCGAAGTTTTGCCTTGGGCCCCTTAGGCATCCATCACTCTCGGTAAATTTCGGGGTGCTGGGTTCACTTCGCTGCGGACCCTGATCTTCACCCCTAGATGACCGAATAAGAACGATAAGGAGCAAACACGCAATGGCTGAGAACATCAACAGGGTCACCATCACCGGCAACCTGACCATGGATCCGGAACTCCGGCACACGCCGAGCGGAACCGCCGTCTGCACGCTGCGAGTGGCCGTCAACGGCCGCCGCAAGGACCAGAGCGGCCAGTGGGTCGACAAGCCGAACTACTTCAACGTCACCGTCTGGGGTGCCCAGGGTGAGAACTGCAGCAACTACCTGTCCAAGGGCCGGCCGGTCGCGGTCGACGGGCGTCTCGATTGGCGCGAGTGGGAAGCCAAGGACGGATCGGGCAAGCGCCAGACCGTGGAGATCGTCGCCGAGACCGTTCAGTTCCTCGGATCACGGGACGGTTCCGCCCCGGGCGGCGGCCAGAACGGCGGTGGCGGTGGTTTCGCGGGCCAGTCCGACGTTCCCGCCCACACCGGCGATTACGCCCCGGCCGGCGGTGGCGGCAGCCACGATGACGACATTCCTTTCTAGGCAGGGGCGACCAATTCCGGCGGCCGAACCCACGCGGCCGCCGGAATCCCGCTCGAACCGTTAGGATCACGAGTCCGTTAATGCCCGGTCGCCCGGGCTAGAACTACGTAAGGCACCGGAAAGCAAGTTGGCTAAGACACGAGAAGCAGGATCATCGCGCAAGGGACGCCGCTTCAGCGAGCGTGTACGTCCGCGCAAGTACACCAAGATTACGGCCGAGAACCTTGACTACAAGGACCTGACGCTGCTGCGTCGGTTCATCTCGGACAAGGGCAAGACCCGTTCACGCCGCGTGACCGGACTCTCCCGCAAGCATCAGGCCCAGCTCGGCGTCGCTGTGAAGCGCGCCCGTGAGGTGGCCCTCCTCCCGTACGTGGGTGAGCGGTAATGGCCCAGGCCATCCTGCTCAGCGACGTCGAGGGACTGGGGGAGAACGGTACCGCGGTCGAAGTCTCGCCCGGCTACCTGCGTAACTACCTTCAGCCCCGCGGTCTGGCCCAGCCGGCCACCCCGGGAGCTCTCGAAGAGGCCATCCGCCGCAAGGAAGCCGCCGAGAAGGCTGAACGCGAGGCCATCGCCAGGGCCAAGGAGAACGCATCGCTGCTCTCCAAGACGGTTCTGACGATCACCCATCGTGCCGGCGAAGACGGCAAGCTCTACGGATCAGTCACCTCGAAGGAAATCGCCGAGGCGATCCGCGACGCCCGTGGCATCAAGGTCGATCGCCGCAAGATCCGTCTCGACGCGCCGATCCACCAGGTCGGCACCTACATGATCGACGTTGAAGTAGCCGGCGGCGCGATTGCTTCCGTGAAGACGATCGTCGCCGAAGAGAAATAAGCGCCCAGGTACCACCGCAGAACATCGAAGCCGAGGAGTCAGTCCTCGGCGCGATGCTCGTCAGCGAGCCCGCCCTCAACCGGGTGGTCGATGACGTAAATCTGAAGGCAGGCGACTTCTACCTGGATCGCCATCGCGCGATCTATGGCGTGATGGTCGATCTGTACGGAAGCGACAAGCCGTGTGACGAGCTGACCGTCAACGAGGCGCTGACCACGGCCGGCCTGATCGAGCAGGCCGGCGGCAAGAACTACGTCTCGGAGCTGGCCGCCAAGGTTCCGGCTCCGGGCAACGCCAAGCATTACGCCGAGATCGTCCAGGAGAACGCCCTCCTGCGGCGGCTGCTGGACACCAGCCACCAGATCAGCGCCTGGGTCAACGAACGCGAAGGCAGCGGCCAGCAGCTCTCCGAGCGGGCCGAGCAGCTGCTCTTCGATGTCGCCCACAAGGAGCAGGCCGGTGACTTCCGCCGCCTGAGCGAAGTTCTCGACGACGAGGTCGAGCGCCTAGGCAAGCTCGCCAGCGGCGAGATCAAGATGACCGGAACGCCGTCCGGCTTCAAGCATCTCGACGAGATGACCGGCGGCTTCCAGCCCTCCAACCTGATCATCGTGGCCGCCCGTCCCTCGGTCGGCAAGAGCGCCTTCGTCGCCAACGTGGCCGAGAACGTCGCGGTCAAGGCGGACAAGGCCGTGGCCTTCTTCTCCCTCGAAATGTCGGAGATCGAACTCGCCCAGCGTTTCATCGCCTCGCAGTCCAAGGTCTATGGCGACCTGCTCCGCAAGGGCCGGGTCGGCCAGCGGGACTGGACCAAGGTGGTGCGGGCCTGCAACGAGCTCGAGTCGGCCCCGCTCTACATCGACGTGACCTCCGATCTCGGCCTGCTCGACCTGCGGGCCAAGGCCCGCCGCCTCCACACCCAGGAGATGGCCCGGGGCGGTCTGGGGCTGATCATCGTCGACTACCTTCAGCTGATGCGAATGGACGAGTCCCGTTCGTCGATGGTCGAGAAGGTCGGTCAGGTCAGCCGCGGCCTGAAGCTGCTCGCCTCCGAGCTGGAGGTGCCGGTCATCGCCCTGTCCCAGCTGTCGCGTGCCAACGAGTCCCGCCCCGACAAGCGCCCGATGCTCTCCGACCTGCGTGACTCGGGAAACATCGAGCAGGACGCCGACCTGGTCGCCTTCCTCTACCGCGACGACGTCTATCGCAAGGAGGAGGAGCGGGACGGCAGCGCCGAGGTGATCATCGCCAAGCACCGAAACGGCCCGATCGGCACCAGCCACCTGACCTTCCTTCCCCAATACCCGAAGTTCGTCGAACCGGCCCCCGACCACCCGACCGGCGAGGGATCGCCGCAGGCGGTCCGGGCGGAATCGGAGCAGTACTGATGGCCAACGGATTCGCCGACAACGGCACGAGCAGGGCCTGTCCGTTCGGCAGGTGCGACGGCGGCGGCTGGATCCTCGGTGAGGACGACATGGCCCACAAGTGCGACTGCCTGGAGCCGCGCCTCAGCAAGGCACGCAGCTCGGGTATGAACTCGGTGATCCCGCGCCGGTACCGCGGTGTCTCCTTCGACCGCCCGCCGGTGACCGAGATCGACGCTGTCGTGGTCAACGCCGTGCGCGACTGGATCGACTCGATGGATCGCAACCTCGACGAGGGTCACGGGCTCTGGCTGATGGGCGACACCGGCACCGGCAAGACCACCCTCGCCATGCTGGTCTCGAAGGAGACATTGAAGCGCGGTCATTCGGTGGCGATCTTCTCGCTGCCGAAGCTGCTGGCCCGGATCCGTGCGACCTTCGATGCTCAGATGGGCGAGGAGTCCTACGCCGAGTTCTTCGAACGCCTTTGTGACATCGATCTGCTGCACATCGACGATCTCGGCGCGGAGAAACAGACCGAATGGGTATTGGAGCAGCTCTACGCTCTGATCAACGAGCGGTATGAGCGCGAAAAGCCGATCGTCGTCACGACCAATCTCGATCACGTTCAGCTCGAGGCCCAGATCGGCGAGCGTACGGTTTCCCGCCTGGTCGAGATCTGCGGTGAGGCACTTCCGCTGATGGGCGAAGACGCGCGGCTGAAGCCGCGCCTTCGCAACGAGTAGATCCGTAGACTGATCTATTCATGCCAGGTACAGCGATAGTAGGAACCCAGTGGGGCGACGAGGGCAAGGGCAAGATCACCGATCTGCTCGCCCAGGACGCTTCGGCAATCGTGCGATTCCAGGGCGGCAACAATGCCGGCCACACGATCGTGCGCGATGGTGAGGAGTTCAAGTTTCACCTGATCCCGTCGGGAATCCTCCACGAGGACAAGTACTGCGTGATCGGCAACGGAGTCGTGGTCGACCCCCGGGTGCTGCTCGAGGAGATCGACGGCCTGCGCCGCGCCGGGATCTCGATCTCCAACCTGCGGGTCTCGGCCAACGCGCACCTGATCATGCCGTACCACATCCTGCTCGACACGGCCGGCGAACTGAAGCTGGGCAAGCTCTCGATCGGCACCACCCGCCGCGGGATCGGCCCCGCCTACGCCGACAAGGCCCTGCGTCTCGGCATCCGGGTCCAGGACCTGCTCGACGAGAAGATCCTCCGCAAGAAGATCATGGCCGCGCTCGAGGACAAGCAGCATGTCCTGCGCGAGCTGTCGGTACGTCGCCGCAAGTTGCAGAAGGAAGCGGCGATCGACGAAGAGGTCACGATCGATGATCGTCTCGACCTCCACTCGATCACCGAGCAGTACCTGAGCTACGGCCATCGCCTCGAACCGCACATCACCGATACGGCGCGCCTCTGCTGGAACGAGCTCGACGCCGGCAACAAGGTGATCTTCGAGGGCGCCCAGGCGGCCCTGCTCGACCTCGATCACGGCACCTATCCCTTCGTCACCTCCTCGAACCCGATCGCCGGAGCGGCCTGCATCGGCGCCGGAGTGGGGCCGACCGACATCGACGAGGTCGTCGGCATCGTCAAGGCCTACACCACGAGGGTCGGCGCAGGCCCGTTCCCGACCGAGCTCTTCGACGAGGTCGGCGAGCACATGTCGGCCAAGGGGCACGAGTTCGGCACCACCACCGGCCGTCCCCGCCGCTGTGGCTGGCTCGACCTGGTCGCCCTGCGGTACGCGGTCCGGCTGAACGGCACGACCTCGCTGGCGATGACCAAGCTGGACGTGCTCGCCGGGCTCGACACATTGAAGGTGGCCGTGCGCTATCGCTCGAAGGAAGGCGCGGTCCTCAACGAGTTTCCCTATCACCAGTCGATCCTGCACAACGCCACTCCGGAATATGTCGATCTGCCCGGCTTCGGGGACGAGATCACCGAGTGCCGCTCAGAGGACGATCTGCCGCCGACCGCGAGGGACTACATCGCCTTCATCAGCGACTTCGTCGGTGTTCCGATCCAGCTCGTGGGAGTGGGTCCGGGACGCGAACAGGTCGTTTGGATTAGCGATCGCACATAAAACGCCGTTTATGGTGTACACTTCCGTCCTAGCAAGTTCATCACTGGACGTGAGGACTGCAGATAACATCGTTGACTGGGGTCCCTCCCTACCCTCAGCAGCGCTTCGTCGGCACTCGGCGAGTCAGCTCACTCTCCCTTGAGCTGACTCGCCAGCCGACATTTTTTATGCCCTGACCCAGATGCGGAGCCGCAATCCAGCTTGACAGCTGGGTTTCGGATCGGCCCGTCCGGATTCATTCAGGTAGACGCGGGAGGTTCCGGATAAGACAAAAGTGCCCGGTACTCACCTGTTCTCAATAGAGAAACAGCGTTTGTGAATCTCCCGGAACACCGGCGTTCATGGTTGGTATTCACCTTCGTCTACGAAAGAGTCACGCGACTTTCGGGATTTCTCCCGCCGCTTCCTGGCGAATCTCGCCCCGGTTGAGGATGCGCATGGTCAGGATCGTGATTCCCAGAGTGGCAACCGTGCCCATGCTCAGCTGGACGCTGAGCAGACCCTCCCGGGTCCAGTAGACGTCACGCATGTCGAGCAGCAGGGCGGCCTCGTCGAAGGTCAGTCCCATCCCGACCCCCATCGTCACCGCGATCCGCTTCTCGCCGGTGCCTCCGGGAATCAGCAGCGCCGCCACACCCGAGCTGAAGGCGAGCAGGATTCCCGGGATGAAGTGGTGGATGTGGCGGCCTCCGACCTTGACGTTGCGGAACGGCCCGTGACCGTCGCGGATCATCCAGGTGGTCAGCCGGACCGAGGCGAAGCTGCCCAGAAAACCGGCCAGCAGGTTGAACAGGATCACCTCGCGCCGCGGAGCGGAGCTGAAGCCCTCCACCGCGACCCCGACCGTGTCCACCGCGGCCGCCGGAGCCGACGTGATCAGGCTCTCGTCCGAATCCCGGTCATGGGTCCTCCGGGTGAGCAGGCGGCCGTACTGCAGGCTGACCACGGTCACCGCGATCACCAGCGTACCGGCCGCGAGGGCCGCAGTCGCCTTGTCGCTCTTGATCTCCTGCCAATGCGAATGGCGCGGCCGCCGGCCGAATCTGAAGGGCAGCTTCGGAGACGCCATGCCGGCCGCCTACAGACGGGTGACGTGGTCGGCGTCGATCTCCCTGGTCACGCCCCGCAGGTCGAGCACCAGCCTGCTCTTCTCGACGATCTCCGGGATGTCGAACTCGGGATGGGCCGTGACGATCACGGTCAGATCGGCGCGCTCGAGGGCTTCGGGCAGATCGGAGTTCACGAGGCCGGTGTCGGTGAGTTCCGGCACATGCGGGTCGTGGTAGCTGAGATCGGCCCCGAGCGCCGAGAGCAGCCGCACGATCTTCAGCGAAGGGGATTCCCGGACGTCGCCGACTCCCGCCTTGTAGCTCACACCGAGAATCAGGATCTTGGTGCCGTTCACCGGCCGTCCGTTGTCGTTCAGCACCCGCTCGATGCGGCCGACGCAGAAAAGCGGCTGGGACTGGTTGATCTTGCCGGCGAGCTCGATGAACTCGGGATAGAAGTCATGCTCGCGGGCAGTGAAAGCGAGATAGAACGGGTCGACGGGCAGGCAATGTCCGCCCATGCCCGGACCCGGTTCGAACCTCATGAAACCGAACGGCTTGGTCGATGCCGCGTCGATCACCTCCCAGATGTCCACGCCGAGCCGGTCACAGAGCTGTGCCAGCTCGTTCACCAGGGCGATGTTGACCGAACGGAAGATGTTCTCCAGAAGCTTCGAGAGCTCGGCGGCCTCCGGGCCGGAGAGCGGAATCACCTGGTCGCAGATCCGTTCGTAGATCTCCCTGGCCCGCTCGGTGCACGCCGGGGTGATGCCTCCGACCAGCTTGGGGGTGGTCCTCACCGTGAAGTCCGTACGTCCCGGATCGATCCGTTCGGGGGAGAAGGCGAGATGGAAATCCTCGCCGGCGACCCTTCCGCCGGTCTCGAGCGTCGTCGCCAGAAGATCCCTGGTGGTTCCGGGATAGGTGGTCGACTCGAGCACCACCACCTGGCCCGGACGAAGGACCCGGGAGAGATTCTCGGCGGAGGAACGCAGGTAGCTCAGATCGGGTTCGCGCGACCCGGTCAGAGGGGTCGGTACGCAGACGATCACCGCTTCGCAGGCGGAAAGATCGCCGTACTCCGTGGTGGCGGTGATGCGCTCCGTGAGCGCCGCCAGGGTGTCGCTCGGTACGTCCTCGATGTAGCTCACGCCCGCGTTCAGGCTGTCGACCTTGGACTGGTCGGAATCGAGTCCGACCACCTCTTCGCCGACCTCGGCGAAGGCGATGGCGAGGGGAAGGCCGACGTATCCGAGGCCGATGATGCCGATGCTCATGTGCGGGGCTTTCTGGCTGGTGGACGGATCACAGGATGAAGTCTAGGTGGGCGGCTTCTCCGCGGCCCGCGTGACCGCCGAGGTGCAGGGATTTGTCACGATCCGAGCAACTCTCGGTATGGCTACCATGAACCAGACGGTACCGACACGAAACGCGGCGTTAGGATTGACGTGATGCAGCAGCCACAGGAGGAATTGGATCCCTTCGGGACGGGAAAGCTTCCGAGCGGCCGGCACGGGCTGCCCCGAGAGGTGGTCGTCCGATCGCAGCGGGAGCGCATGGTCGAGTCCATGATCGCCGTGGTGGCGCTGAAGGGCTACACGGAAACCACCGTCGCCGACATCATTTCCAACGCCGGAGTGTCCCGCGCGACCTTCTACGAGCAGTTCGCCGACAAGGAGGACTGCTTCATCGCCGCCTACGGCACCGTCATGGAACGCATGCTCACCTACGTGGCGGAGGGCTTCGCGGTCAACGAATCGGACGACTGGATCGTTCAGATCCGCGGCGGGGTGAGGAATCTCCTGGTCTACCTCGCCCAGAATCCGGTGGCCGCCCGGGTCGGCATCGTCGAAGGTTTCGGCGCCGGCGCGCGGGCCCGTGATCGCTACCAGCAGGCGGTCAGTTCGTTCTTTCCGTTCCTCGACGCCGGCCGCAAGCTCAACCCGGCGCCGGACCGCATCCCCAGCCACGTCGCCAGGGTGATCGTCGGTGGGGTGTCCGCCCTGATGTTCAACGAGGCTTCCGCCGGTCATGCCGAGAAACTGCCCGAGCTGCTGCCGGAGATGATGTACATGGTGGTCGCGCCCTATCTCGGACATGACCGGGCCATGCTGGCCATGGAAGAGACCCAGATCCCGACATGACCGAGCAAGCTCCTTCAAGACTTCCCTCCGGACGCCACAACCTGCCGCGGGAGTTCGTGGTCAGCTCGCAGCGCGATCGCCTGCTCGACTCGATGGCCCAGGCTTGCGCCGAGAAGCGCTACGCCGAGGTCAGCGTCGCCGACATCGTGTCCCGGGCCCGGGTTTCCCGCTCGACCTTCTATGAGATCTTCCCGGACAAGGAAGCCTGTTTCCTGGCCGCGTATGACGCGATCCTGGGCAGATTCGTGACCGAGGTGATCAAGGCCTGCCAGGATCCCGAGCTGACCTGGCCCGAGCAGATCGAGCGGGGCATCGCCACCAGCCTCAGCTTCCTCGCCGCCGAGCCGGCCTTCGCCCGCATGTGCATCGTCGACATGTTCTCGGCCGGGCCCTCCGCGCTCGAGCGGTACCTGTCCGCGGTCCGCCTGATCGCGGCCTTCGTCGACGGCGGACGGCAGGTGATGCCCGGGCGCGAGGACGTGCCGCAATCGATATCCAGCATGGTGGTCGGTGGCGCGGCGGTCGTCATCCGGGCCGAGATCGTCGATGAACGCACCGAGTTCCTGCCGACCGTCGGACCCGATCTGCTCTACTCGATCCTGGTTCCGTACATGGAGCAGGAGGAAGCGCTCGACCGTTCCGAGCGTTACGCGTCCAAACTCGCCGGCGGCACGCTCGGCTGAGTTCCCCACCGTCGCAAATAGCGCAAATCCTGATCAACAAAGGCTCACGCAGCCGCAAAATGCGGGATGAATAGGTGCTCTGAGGGAGCCGTGGATGCCGCCACAGGTATCCTCAGACGCTGATGGCAAAGGACACCGAGAAGCTCATCCGACAGCTCTCCCTGATCTCTTTTCTCATGGCTCAGGGCAGGCCGGTATCGGCCCTGGAGATTAAGCGAGAGGTCGAGGGCTACAGCGTCATGAACGAAGACGCGTTCGCCCGTCGTTTCTATGCCGACCGGGCCGAGCTCGACAGCCTCGGGATCGAGCTTCAGGTCGACCGTCCGGGCGAGGGCTTCTTCGAAGCCGAGCTCTACTCACTGCCACCGGAGAACTTCTATCTGCCAGAGATCGAGTTCACCGACGACGAACTGGCGGCACTGCGCACCTCGCTCAGCCTGCTCACCGAAGGCGAGTTCGCCTACGCGGAGCCGCTGCGCCTCGCGCTCCAGCAGGTTGCCTGGGGGCATCCGAATCCCCTCTCGGACCCGGACAACACCCCGGTCTCGATGGCCAAGTTCGCATCCACCTCCTCGCGCGATCTCACCCAGCGCCTGGCGAGGATCGAAACCGCGATCTCTCGGCACAAGACGATCACCTTCAAGTACCACACGATGCAGCGCGACGAGACCTCCGAGCGCCGCATTGATCCTTATCACCTCGTCTTCCGCGGCGGGCAGTTCTATCTGATCGGCTACGCCCACGAGCGTGAGGCGGTCAGGGTCTTCCGGCTCTCCCGCATCCAGGGCAAGGTCGGGTACGCGACCAAGTCCGAGCACGATTTCACCCCGCCGGAGGAGTTCGAACGGCGCGACTACGCCGATCTGGCCGATTGGCAGCTGGGCGAGACCGCCGGCACGGCCCGGATCTTCTTCCGCGACCGGATCGCCTGGCTGATCGAACGCGACTTCGGCCGTCACGGCACGGTCACCCGTCAGGAAGCCGGCGACGGCGGCGAGGGGATCATCCTGGAGACCTCGTACGCCAGCGAGCGCGAACTGCTGGCCTGGGTGCTGCGCTGGCGGCAGAACGCCGAGGTGCTCGATCCGCCGGAGCTGCGGCAGCTCGCGGCCGAGCGGATGAGCCTGCTGCGTGACCGGCACGTCAACGGCTTCAAGATCGCCGCGACCACCGAGGGCATCGCGCCGCCGGCCAAGGAACGGCGCCAGCGCAACAAGGACCGCTCCTCGGCCGCGATCCGCCCGGAGCGATTCGGGCGGCTGGTCACCCTGGCCGGCATGCTGATCGGCGCGGCCAAGGAGAACAGACGGCTCTCGGTCAGCGACCTCTGCCAGCGGCTCGAGCTGTCCGACGACGAGCTCCGTGACGACATCGACGTTCTCAACGTGGTCAATTTCGGCGGTGGCACCTATGTGCTCTACGCCGAGATCAAGGGTGACGAGATCGAGGTCGATTCCGAGCCCTACGGCGATTCCTTCGCCCGCCCGGCCCGTCTGCTTCCGCTCGAGGCCAAGGCTCTCGTCGCGGCGATCGACCTCGTCGGCGATCACCTGCCGCAGACCCGTCTGGACTCGGCGCGAGGGAAGATCGTCGACGCGCTCGGTCACGATCCGGCCCGGGAGGGATTGGCGATCGCGCTCGATTCCGGTGGAGCCGAAGCGGCCCGTGTGGTCAACCGCGCGATCGCCCAGCGCCGGGTGCTGGAGCTCACCTATTACAAGGAGAACGAGGACACCTTCTCCGAACGCCGGGTCGAGCCGTACCGCCTGGAGAATGGGCGTGAAGGCTGGTATGTCGAGTGCTACGACCTCGATCGTGAGGCGATCCGCCATTTCAAGCTGGACCGGATCAAGGTCGCGACCATCTCCGAGGAGTCGTTCGAAGCCCGGCCCGAGGCGGTCGAGATGGCCGGAGTCGAAGGCTGGATGAGTGGCGGCGAGGTCCCCGAAGCCTCGGTCGCCCGTGTGTGGGTCTCGCCGGAGCGTTCCCGCTGGCTGCGGGAGGAGCGGAACGTGGTCGAGGAGCTCACCGACGGCTCGGTCGTGGTCGAGCTGCCCTATGCGGGAACCTCGTGGCTGGTCCGCGAGATTCTCCGCGGTGCCGGTGACCTCGTCGTGCTCGATCCGCCCGAGGCCCGTGAGGCGATCAGCAAGGAACTGGCCGTCTAGAGCGGCCGGTTTCGTCCGCCTGCCAGCGCGCATGGAAGTCACCGACGCCGAAGCCCCCGGGCATCCCGAGATCTACCGTGTCGTCGCCGACAACCCGGGGCCGATGACGCTCACCGGCACCAACACCTATCTGTACGGATCCGATCCCTGCTGGGTGATCGATCCGGGGCCGGAGGACGAGCGCCACACCGCCGCGGTGAAGAAGGCGGCGGCCGACCGGGGAGGTATCGGCGGGGTTCTGCTGACCCATTCCCATCACGACCACTCGGGCGGAGTCGAGGCGGTGGGTGTCCCCCTGTCCGAGAATGTCGACGGCGAGAGATTCGGTGGCCTGACCGCGGTCGCCACACCCGGACACGCGATCGACCACTTCTGCTATTTCACCGACGACGGGGTCTGTTTCAGCGGTGATCTGATCCTCGGCTGGGGATCCACCTATGTGCCGCCGGACGGCGGCTCGCTGACCTCCTACATGGAGTCGCTGAGGCTGGTTCGGGACCGCCGGCCGTCCCTGATCTGTCCGGCCCACGGTCCCTTCATCACCGATCCGGCGGCCAAGGTCGAGGAGTACCTTGAGCATCGCGAGTCGAGAGAGCGCGGGCTGATCGAGGCGATGGACCGGGGGGTGCGTTCGCGCATGGCGCTGCTGGATGAGGTCTGGTCCGATGTCCACGAGCAGCTGCGGCCCGCCGCCAACGTCGTGATGGAGGCACATCTGCAGAAATTGGAGACCGAGGGACGTCTGCCGGCGGACCTCGGCGAGTGATCCGCCGGAGACCGTCAGGAGGCACGCCGTGAACCGTCGCAAGCAGATAGAGATGAGCCCCGAAGAGATCCTGGCCTTCCTCGAGCAGGAGAGGGTCGTGGTCGCGAGCAGCATCGGTCCGCGGGGATGGCCGCACTCGATGCCCCTCTGGTACGTCGTGCGGGACGGGACGATCTGGGCCTGGACTTTCCGCAAGTCGCAGAAGATCAAGAATCTTCAGCGCGATCCCCGGGCCACGGTGCTGGTCGAGGCGGGACACGAGTACTCGGAGCTCCGCGGGATCCAGCTCGAGACCGAGGCGGTGCTTCACGACGATCTCGATCTCGTGGCCGGTTTCGCCGAGCAGCTCACCCGGCGCTACGCGCCCGACGGCGAGGCGCCCTCGCCCGAGGCTCTGGAGGCGTTTCGGGCCCAGGCGCCGAAGCGCACCGTGATCGAGTTCAGGCCGGTGCGCACGGTCAGCTGGGACCACCGCAAGCTGGGTGGGGTCTACTGATCTCTCACCGATAGCATGGCGCTCCATATGGCGAAGAGAGCGTTGGTTACGGGCATCACCGGGCAGGACGGCAGCTATATGGCGCAGTTCCTGCTCGACAAGGGGTACGAGGTACACGGGATGGTGAGGCGCCGGTCGAGTGAGAGCTTCGAACGCCTGACCTCGATCCGGGACCGGATCACGCTTCACAGTGGCGACCTGCTCGACTCGCAGTCGCTGATGACCGTGCTCCGGGAGTCGAAGCCCGACGAGATCTACAACCTCGCGGCGATGTCCTTCGTGCCCACCTCCTGGTCGCAGCCCACCCTGACCGCCGAGTTCACCGGTGTCGGCGTCACGAGACTGCTGGAGGCGATTCGCGAGGTCTGCCCGGAAGTGCGCTTCTACCAGGCCTCGTCCAGCGAGATGTTCGGAAGGGTCCAGCAGATTCCCCAGTCGGAGTCCACGCCCTTCTATCCACGGAGCCCGTACGGCGTTGCCAAGGTCTACGGCCATTTCATCACGGTCAACTACCGGGAGAGCTACGGACTGCATGCCTCCTCGGGGATTCTGTTCAACCACGAGAGTCCCCGCCGCGGCCTGGAGTTCGTCACCCGCAAGGTCACCCACACGGCGGCGGCGATCAAGCTCGGCATGCGGGACGAGCTGGCGCTCGGCAACCTCGATGCCAGGCGGGACTGGGGGTACACCCCCGACTTCGTCGAGGCGATGTGGCTGATGCTCCAGCAGGAAGAGGCGGGCGACTACGTGGTCGGCACCGGCATCGCCCACTCCGTTCAGGACCTGGTCGATATCGCGTTCGACCACATTGGTCTCGACCCGGCCGCATACGTGCGGCAGGATCCCGACCTTCTGCGGCCGGCCGAGGTCGACGTGCTGCTGGCCGATCCGAGCAAGGCGAAACGGGAGCTCGGCTGGGAGCCGCGCACCGACTTCCAGGCGCTGATCCGGCTGATGGTCGACGCCGACATCGAACGTCTGCGGGCCGGCGTTCCGGTCGCCACCGCCTAGAGGTCCGTTCAGGCGGTCGGCCGGTTCCGCCAGTAGGCGACGGTTTCGGCGAGGCCGTCGGCGAGGCCGATCTCCGACTCGAACCCGAACAGGTCGCGGGCCCGGCTCACTTCGAGGCTGCGTTTGGGCTGGCCATCGGGCTGGCTCGGTTCCCACTCGATCGCGCCGCTGAATCCGGTCAGGTTCCTGATCATCTCGGCCAGATCCCTGATCGTGGTCTCGGTGCCGGTTCCGACATTGACCGGTTCGGTCGACTCGAGATGCTCGGCGGCGAGGAGCAGGGCTCTCGCCGCGTCCTCCACATAGAGAAACTCGCGGGAAGCGGTACCGGTCCCCCAGAGCTGGACAGAATCGGCACCGGCATCGGCGGCATCGCTGAACTTGCGCACGAGTGCCGGGATCACGTGACTGTCCTCCAGATCGAAGTCGTCCCCCGGTCCGTACAGGTTGGCGAGGATCGGCATGACCGCGTCGAGGCCGTACTGCCGATGATAGGTATCGGTCAACTCCTGCGCGACCCGCTTCGCGATGCCGTACGGGGCGTTCGTCTCCTCGGGATACCCGTTCCAGATGTCGTCCTCCCTGAACGGGACGTCGGTGAATTTCGGATAGGCACAGACACTGCCGGCCGTCACCAGCTTCTCGGTCCCGGCCGCGATCGCGGCGTCGAACACGTTGATCGCCATGAGCACGTTGTCGCGGAGCAGGGGAGCCGGATTCTTCCGGTTGTAGCCGATGCCGCCCACGTTGGCGGCCAGGTTGATCACCAGCTGGGCACCATCGAGCGCACGGCGGGCCGCCTCGGGGTCGAGCAGATCGAACTCGCCGGAACGGATCACCTTCACCTCGGCGCCGAGCTCGGCGGCACGGCGCGCGACGACGCTTCCGAGAAAGCCACCGCCTCCGGTGATCGCCACGCGGCGTTCGGACCAGAATGAGGGATCGGGTCGGGTGGTGGTCAAGGGCCGATCGTATCGCTGAGCGGTGAAGAGCCCACTCCTCGGATGCGGATCCAGACCGAAACTATGAACATTCCGATCTGTTCCAGCCTTGGAGTCTCGTCCACTCACCGGAGGAAGTCATGTCGCTCAGATTTTCCCATGGATCGCCCGTTTTCCTGCTGATTCTCGTCATTGCGTCGACGCTGGCGGTGATGCCCGCCGGGGCCGGCGGATCTCAGGGGCTGAAAGAGGTCGACTCGTGGGGCGGCACCTGGCAGCGCCCGCTTTTCTCGGGATCCGGGGTTGCTTCCTCGGCGAGCGGCGACGTGTTCGTCACCGACGACGGTGCCGACCGGGTCGTCAAGTTCGGGCCGGACGGACAGATCGAGACCAGCTGGAGCACCGGCCGGCCCGAGGACGGGGAGTTCGGGAGCGAGCCCGCGGGAGTCGCGGTCGATGGCGCCGAGAACGTCTACGTGGCCGACTCGGTCCACTCGAGCGTCAAGAAGTACTCGCCCACGGGGAGTTTCATCAAGTCTTGGTACGTGAATTCATCAAACCCGACGAGCCTTCGGGGGATCGCCTTCGAATCCGGCTCGATCTTCGTTCTCCGGGACTCGGAGGTGAAGCGATTCGACCCGGACGGGAACGAACTCGACTCCTGGGGAGGTTTCGAGACGACGCGGTTCTCGGATCCGGTGATCGCCGGTGACGCCGATGGCCACCTTCTCGTGGCGGGTACGACCCTCGTGGACCGGGACGCCACCAAGACCATCTACCGCTTCGGCCTCGATGGGACACCCCTTTCCGCATGGGAAACCCCGGCCGCTCTGAAGACGGCGTCGATCGGCCACTCTCCGAATCTCGAGATCGTCGGGATCAAGGGATACGAGGGACTCGCCCCACGCGGTGACGGCGGGGTGTTCGCCTCGTATGAGGGAGGTCCGAACCGGGTCGAGTCACTGTCGCCGGCAGGAACGCCCGAAGGCGGGTTCGGCGACCCGGCAGGTCCCGCCGGCACCCTCGCCGTGACTCCCGACTCGCACTTCTGGCTCGCCACCGAAAGCTCCGTCGATGAGCTGGCGGCGGACGGAACGCGGATCAGGAACCTGGAGGATCCCGCCTTTCCCAAATACGCCGACCGCCGGGGAGACGGTCTCTTCAACCGGATCGACTCTCTCTCGGTCGGCACGGACGGCCGGGTGCTTGCGACCGACAGCGGGAATTGGCGGCTTCAGCGGTTCGGTCCCACCGGAGAGTTCGAAAGTCTCGCCGACACACCCGCCGATCTCCCGGGCCGGGTGTTCTCGATCCCCCTGGGATCGGACGAGAACGCGATCCTCGATGCGGCCGGCAGACGATTGATCCGGTACTCGGGGACGGGCGCCGAGATCGGCCGGTCGGCCGTGGATGTCGACGGGGATCAGATCCTTGACGCGCTTCCGCAGGGCGAGGATGTGCTGATCCTGTCGGCCACACCCTTGACCGTGAGTCGTATCGATACCGAAGGCGAGGTCGTCGCCTCGTGGCGGGCGAGAAAGATCCAGAAGTCGGCCTCGGCGGCTTTCGCGCTCACCGCAAATGGCGGAGTAGTGATCCGGAACGGCTCGCTCATCCAGGAATACACGGCGGAGGGCCATTTCATCAGGGGCTGGAAGCTTCCGGCCCCGGTCAGGCAGCCGGCCCAGATTGCAGTCGACAGGCTGGGCCGGGTCCTCGTGCTCTCATGGGGATTCAACGCCTCGGTCACCCGTCTCTCAGCGACCGGCCGCCCGCTGAACACAACCCGGGTGGGGTCACCCGGGCGGGCCATCACCAGGATGGCACTCGCTCCTTCGGGCGACGTCTACCTTGCCGGAGAAACTCGGACCCACCGGTACACACCGGGCCCGGAGAGCCTCGAGATCGATGCCGTCCGGATATCGGGGAACGGGATGTCGGCGAGGGTTCGCCTGTACCTGCCCGGCCCCGGCCGGGTCTCCCTGAAGGGAACCCGCACGATCCGGCCCGATCGCGCCAAGGCCGGCGAGGCCGGATTCACCACCCTCACGGTTCGGCTTCGCCACCCGTCGAAAAAGCGGCTCGCTCGAGGACACACTCTGAAACTGAACCCCCGGTTCGGTTTCAGCACGGCCGGACGGGAACCCCAGCGGGCCGGCACGAGGATCGTCCTGCGCAGGCAGTCAGTCCGGATCTCCTCCGCAACAAACCCGCCCGGCTAGGGTTTGCGGTTCGATGAGCATCTCCGCGGACATCAGGAACAGGACCACCCGGTCCCTGCTCGTTCTGCTCGGATTCGCCGCCTTCCTGCTGCCGCTCACCGGTCCGGCCAAGGCCGCAGAACCGGATCCGTTCTACGGAGTCATCTCGCAGAGCCACATGTCGAACGACGAGTTCGACACGATGAAATGGGGCAGGCTCGGCTCCTTCCGGCTGCCGGTCGATTGGGGCACGGTGGACAACGGCAGGGGAGAGTACGACTGGGGCGCGCTCGACCACGCGGTCGAAGCGACCGCCAGGCGTGACATCGAGCTTCTGCCGGTGCTCTACAACACGCCCGCCTGGCTGGCCGGTGATCGCCGCCGGGTCCCGATCTGGAGCAGCTACGCGATCACCAAGTGGCGGACCTTCCTGCGCGCGCTCGTGCTCCGCTACGGAAGCGACGGCACCTTCTGGAGCGACAATCCCGACATTCCGGTCAAGCCGGTGACCAAGTGGCAGATCTGGAACGAACCGAACATCAGGTATTTCGCCTATCCCGTGTCACCGAAGCGCTACGCGAAACTGCAGCGGATCTCGGCCGCGGCCATCCGTGGCGCCGATCCGGAGGCCAAGATCGTGACCGCCGGTTTCTACGCGAACGTGCCTGACGGCAAGGGAATGGATGCCGGGCCCTACATGAAGCGCCTCTACAAGATCCGATCTTTCCGGTCCAGCTTCGATATCGCGGCGATCCATCCCTATGCCCGAACCACCCGGGAATCGATCCAGCGCACCTACCCGATCCGCCGGGTGATGGACAGGAACGGAAACCGCAACCGCAGGCTCGCCGTGACGGAGCTGGGCTGGGGTTCCGACTCGGCGACCGTCTTCGGCATGGGAGATCGCCAGAAGCAGGCCACCCAGCTCACATCCGCCTATCGCGGTTTCCTCAACCATCGCAAGCGGCTGAAGCTCAGTTCCGTCTACTGGTTCAGCTGGTCCGACCTGCCGGTCGGTGCCAAGACCTGCGCCTTCTGCCTCGAGACCGGGCTCTTCGACAATGCGGGCGAAGCCAAGCCCGCCTGGTTCCGCCTGCTCGACTTCACCCACGACCTCTGAGCGGATCGCCGCTACTCGGGCGGCAGAGGACTCCAGTACGCCGAGTTCGGATTGAGGCTCTTCGCGGTGAGTGCCGAGAAGAAGGCCGGTTCCGTCAACCCGAGCCTGGTCTGGATATCGCTCCTCAGGATCCAGAAGGAATCGTTCTTGGGTGAGCGTTCGGTCGCCTCGATCGCGCTCGCCAGGGCCGCACCGCGGTCATCGACCTTCTCCTGGACCGCGGCCATCTGGGCGTAGGGTGCGCCGGCCCATGGGGTCGCCGACACCGCGCGCTGCGCCTGCTCGAGGGCCTGTTTCCCGTCTCCGTTCTCGAACGACTCCCGGCTGGCCGCGATGTTGCGGGTGGCTTCGTACTGGCGGGCGGCCGAGATCATCACCGCTCCGCAGAAGATCATCGTCGCCCCGATCGCCGCATAGCGGAGTGCCGGGTGCCGCTCTCGTCCGGCGGTGGCCGGGGCGGCCACCGCAGCGTAGATCGGACCGGCCAGCGCGGCCAGGCAGATCATCATCGGTCCATACAGCACGGGGATGTCCCCGGTCCAATCGATCGAGAAGCCGAAGGCCCCGACCACGAAGAGGCCGAGGAAAGCGGTCATCTCGGGGCGTCTCTCCGCGTCGCGTTCCTCCACGTTGAGGCTCCGGCCCAGTTCGCGGTATCTCCGGATCCCGGCGGTCAGTGCCGTGCCGACCGTTCCGAACATCAGGAGGATCCCGATCAGGCCGAGCTCGGAGAGGAACTGGAGCGGCAGCGAGTGCGGGTCGATCGTCTTCATCCAGAACGAACCGTCGGTCTTGAACCAGGCTTCGAAACCTCCCGAGCCGATGCCCCGCAGCGGCTGGGACTGGAAGGCGTTGATCGCGCTCTCCCAGAGCTGCCAGCGACCGTTGCCGCTCTCGCTGAGCAGGTGGTTGGTGGCGAAGGTCGAGTCGTCGGAGGCCTCGATCCCGTTCCAGGGGACGCTGGTGAAGGCGCTGATGCGTTCCGCGGGATCCGACGCGATCACAAGGATCACCCCGAGTACGGCCACCAGGCCGACCAGCCTCAGGCTCGTCCGGTGGTTGAGGTTCGTCGCCTCCAGCCACCGGATGACCGGGCCTCGCAGATACACCGTGAGCAGTGCGACCGCCACGGTCGCCACCAGCAGGATGAGTCCCTGAACCAGCGCGTCCGAGCCTTCGCCGGCATGGACGACCTCACTCAGGTTCGCCGCCAGGATGACCAGCGGGGCGGAGCCGATCAGTCCGATCAGCAGGGTTCCGGCGAGCCGGCGCCGCCTCGGGCCGAGCCCGATCACGACCGCGAGTCCGCAGACCGTCGCGACCAGCGACCCACGGGAGGAGCACAGGTACATGACGACGGCGGCGAAGGGAATGGCCGCCGAGGCGGCGAGGCGCGCCCAGCGGGCGGCGGCATGTCCGCCGTGCCAGACACAGAGGACGAGCAGGCAGGCGGTGGCGATGCCGAGCGCGTTCCAGTATCCGATCGGCCAGGAGAGCCGGCCGCCGATGATCGTGCCGAGCTGGCGGGTCAGATCGGCGTCATCCCCGATGCCGGGAAAGAAGCGGCTGATCGCGGCCAGGGCGACGATCGCGGCGAAACCGAGCGTGAGCCCCCAGATCCAAGAGGAGCCCTCACCCGGTTTCGAGAAGAGGACCACGACCGTGAAGATGCCCGAGGCGGTGGCGATCTGGAGCATGCGGATGAAAGCGAGTCCGGCGTCGTCGGACCAGGCGATCGCGAGGGCCGAGTAGGCGGTCAGCGCTGCCATCAGACCGAGTGTCACCAGGGCCATGGCGGACAGCTTCGTGCGCGGCAGGAATCCGAAGCCGAGTCCGGCCAGGATCACTCCCCAGGAGACAAACGCCAAGACGGAGACGGTATCGGTACCGTACCCGCCATAGTTCAATGCAAGGATCGTCATCGTGACCGCAACTGACGCGATGACCACGTGTTTCGTCTCGATACTCCCTAAGAGATCAGTAGCCCGCTCTTTCAATGTGCGGTGGTCCCCAAATGAAGAGAGAACGAGTTTTTTTTGAAGAATTTCAAGCGTTGCCTGTTGGTCTTGCTTCTGCCTCTGGTCGCATTCGCGGCTTTCAGCCCGGCTGCCGGGGCCGAGAAGGCTCCCGCCGGAATCCAGTATCAGTATGACCCGGTTCCCAGGGCCAGCGATGACATCTCAGCAACCGCTTCCCCGAGTTCTACCAGTGAAGACGGCACTCCCAGTCGTTTCCCACTCCTCCTAGTCCTCGCGATCGTATTGATCGTGGCGATTTTCGGTGCGAAGGCCTATCGCGATCGCGCACGCAGGGGAACGGGTGGAGGCCGGCTGAGCAAGCCGGCGGTGCCGCTCGCCCTGATGGGCGCGATCATCGTCGGAGCGCTGGCCTTCGGAGCGGGCGGCACGACCGCCGCGCCGAGCCCCAAGGCGCCCAAGGGCTTCCTCGGCATCGCCCCCCAGGAGGGCATCACCTCGGTTGACACCGCGCGCATGGCCGCGGGCGGCATCCGTTCGATCCGTACGCCGATCTCGTGGGACATCGTGCAGCCGGACTCGGCCGACGATTTCGACTGGGGCCTCTACGACCAGTCATTCCGGGCCGGCGCCGAGGCGGGCATCCCGATCCTTCCGGTGCTCTACGCGACCCCTTCCTGGGTCGCCCGCAAGACGACCACCCTGCCCACTTCCGCCGGCCAGATCAGCGCCTGGCGCAAGTTCGTCGCGGCCGCCGTACAGCGCTACGGGGCCGGAGGCGAGTTCTGGAAGGAGCCCGAGCAGGCCGGTCTGAAGGAGACCCCGCCGAAGAGTTGGCAGCTTTGGAACGAGGTCAACTTCCATTACTTCGCGGCGCCGGTGTCGGCCAAGAACTACGGCCGCATGGTCAACGCCGCGTCTCCGGTCGTGAGGGCCAACGATCCTTCGGCCGACGTCATGCTCTCCGGTTTGTTCGGCCGGCCCAAGGGCAACGCGTCCAAGGCCGTGGATGCCCCCAAGTTCCTGAAGCAGCTCTCCGCATACGTGAAGCCGAAGACGATCGACTCGATCGCGCTCCACCCGTACTCGCCGAACACGGCGGCGCTGAAGGGGCTGATCGCCGACTTCCGTTCGTCCGCGAACAAGGCCGGGTATCGCTCGAAGCCGATCCACGTCACCGAGATCGGCTGGGGCTCGGGCAAGAAGACGAACACCTTCCTGCTGGGCAGTGAAGCCAAGCAGGCCGCGCAGCTCAAGTCGGCGCTCGGGTTCCTCGTCAAGTCGCGCAAGCAGTACAAGATCGCGAGCGCGTACTGGTACGCCTGGAAGGACACGGATCCGAAGGGTGTGAACTGCAGCTTCTGTTACACGATCGGCCTGTTCAAGTACACGGCGCCCGCCGCCGACGGAGGAGTGCGGCCGCTCAAGCCCAAGGCCGCCTGGAAGGCGTTTGTGGGCATTTCAGGCGGACAGGCCGGATGACCCGGATCCCGGAGCATCCCCGCCTTGTCCGCACCCGCTGAATCAGAAGCCGGCTCGGTTCCGAGCGGCACCGAACTGGCCCGGTGGCCGGAGCCCGAGCGGCGCCGGCCACCGAAATCCGACCGTCACTATCTGGCGCTGGGAGCGCTCGCGCGATCCCTGACCGCCGAGATCGAGCGGACGCTCGGCGGCCGCAGGGATCTGCGGGTTCTCGACATCGGATGCGGCAACAAGCCGTACCTGCCTTTTTTCGCCGATCGCGCGATCAGGTACTGGGGTGTCGACGCGGTCGACGGACCGGTCGTGGACGCGATCGGGGTTGCCGAAGAGCTGCCCTGCGAGGACGCCTCCTTCGACGTCATCGTCTGCACCCAGGTGCTCGAGCACGTCGACGACCCGGTCAAGGTCCTGGCCGAGATCAACCGCGTGCTGGCGCCGGGCGGAGTGGTCTTCCTCTCCACCCACGGAGTGTTCCTCTACCACCCGGATCCGCCGGACAGCGACCGTGACTACTGGCGCTGGACCCACTCGGGGCTGCTGAGGATCTTCCGGCAGTCCGGCGAGTACGCCGAGCTTCACCTCGAACCGCAGGGCAACGTCGTCGCCTGCCTCGGCTACATCGTCGCCCAGTTCGTCGACGAGCTCGGTCAGAAACTGCCGGGCCGCCTGCCGGGATCGCTGATGCTGCGGATGGTCAACACCGTCTCCGAGTGGATCGACGCCCGGTTCCCACCCGGCGCCCGAGTACCCGCCGGGGGTTCTCTCAGCGCCAACTACCTGGTCACCGCCCGCAAGCCGGACTGATCAGGCCGAGCTCGCTCCGCCGCCCCGCATGCCGGCGAGAGCCGCGCGCGGGTCGATGCCGCCCTTCAGCGCGAAGGTGACGCCGAGCTGAATCAGCGCGGCCAGGATTCCCGCCCCGATCGCGGCGGCGAGTGAATCCGTGGCGAGGACGATCGGCACCCCGGCGGCCACTCCGACCAGGAGTCCGGCGACCGCCGGAAACATCTCTCGCAGCGCGCTGTAGCCGGTGTCCCGTCGGAGCAGAAAATCGAAGATCACGAGCTGGACGGCGACCGACGCGATCGTCGCGACCGATATCGAGAGGTACGAGAGCCATGGGGAGAGCGCGAGCGAAAGCAGGATCACCGAGGCCGTGGTCCCGACGCAGACCCATTTCACGGTGGGGGCCGGTGAGCTCAGGAAGAGGAACGGGATGACCGAGGTCGAGGCGATGCCGAGGGCGGTCGTGATCGACTCGAGCCGGAGCAGCGGGATCCCGTCGCTCCACTGCGAACCGAAGATGTCGTCGGTCAGCGGCCCGGCCGCGACCAGCAGCGCCGCGATCAGCGGCATGCCGATCAGCAGCAGGCCGCGGAAGAGAGCGCTGTAGATCTCGGCCCGCTCGGCCGGTTCCGCCTTGGCCAGGGTCGGGAAGGTCGCCCTCGCGACCATGGGGGCGAGATACGCGGGTATCGAGGTGATCGCCAGCGCCCACACGATCAGGCCCACATCATGTGCGGAGAAGAGGAGCCCGCCGAGGATCGGGTAGGCGGCATACGCCGCCTGATTGGCGATCCTCACCTGCCACCACTGCGACGAGAACCCCTGGAAGAGCGGCTCACCGCCACCGCGCCGCGGCCGCCAGCGCCAGCGTGAGACCACCAGGAGCGCCGGATATCCGACCAGCGCCGCGACCGCCGCGGCCAGGGGAATCGACCATTCCGAGGGATTCAGCACGGCGAGTACGATCGCGATCGAGATCAGGATCACCCGCTGGACCACCTCGATCGCGGAGATCTCCTTGAAGCGCATCTCCTTCTCCAGAAGCGCGGTCGGCAGGGCCTGAAGGGAGAACAGCAGCAGCGCGAGCACCAGCAGGCTGGTGGTGAGCATCGAGAAACCGAACGGGTTGCCGATCGCGGCGCCGGCCAGGAGCAGGACGCTCACGCACAGCCAGAAGGTGAGCTGGAGCGCCAGGCCCCGGCTCATGTCCCGGTCCGATACCCGGTTCTTGATGATGTAGGCACCGAGGCCGAGGTCGCCCAGAGCGGCGCCCACCAGGATCACGATATTGACGTAGCCGTAGAGGGAGAACTCGGCGGGAGTGAGCAGCAGCGGCAGGGCGACGATGCCCCCGACCGTGATCACACCGACCAGGATCTGGCGGACGCTGAGCAGGGCCGCTCCCCGAACCGCCTGGTTTTTCAGTTCGGCGCCGCCGTCCGAGACGACCGGAACCGGATCCGGAGGCGAATCGAGCGGTGAGTCGGTCAAGCCGCGTCCCGGGCGGGCGTTCCCGTCTCTATCTCCACGAAGGCGCGGTTGGAATGAAATTCGCTGCGATCCGCCAGGGTCAGAGAACGTCGTGGATCGAGGCGGACCCTCGCGTACGCGATCGCGGTCCCGGGGCCGGGATGTGCCCGCAGCTCGGTGCTGCGCCTGAACGCGGCGTTCGCGCGGCGGTAGTCACCGTGAAATCTCAGCTCGAACGGATGACCCGAGGCGCCGGCCAGCTCCTCCAGCTCCGGCTCGCTGGGAAGACCGGTATCGAGATGCTCCTGCAGGAACCGGTGGCTTTCGCCCGCCGTGTCGCGATACCAGCCGGCCAGTTCGTCCTCGGCGGCGATGTGCTGCGGCGTGCCCAGGGGGCAGCACAGGATCACCTTGCGGCGGGCGACCCGGACGAGTTCCGAGAAGTGCCGGTGCCGCTCAGGGCCGGGAATGTGCTCGAGCACGTCGAGACTGACCGCCACCTCGAACGCGTCATCCTCGAAGGGCAGGCGATCGCCGTCGAAGTGGGCGTCGGCATCCTCACCGGCCATGTTGATCGTCGTGATCGCGGTCTTCGGCATGAAGAGGCCGAGCTCCCCTCTGATGCCGCCCACGTCGAGCAGCGTGTCCGGTTCGCCGCTCAGCTCTGCGATCAGGGAATGCCGCTCGAAGGTGTCCGGCGGCATCAGGAGTTTTCGCGGGTATCTGCTGTTCATTGACGGCCGAGCATATGTCAATCAGCGGCCTCGCCGGGAGTGCGCAGGCCCGTCCCCATTGGGATGATGTGTCCGTGAGCGCAAGATCAGAGGACCCGATCAAGGTACTCGTATACGCGGACAGCAGGATCTTCTCCGGGGCGGAATCGCTCCTCAGCGAAATCGTCGCCGGGCTGGCCGGCGAGGGACGGTTCGAGCTCTCGCTCGCCGTGCCGCCGGAGAACACCGAACTGGCCGAATCGCTGGCCGCTGCCGCCGGTCCCGGCCCGCGGATCGACGTGCCGTCGCAGAAACTGCCGCTCGCCGCGTTCGACCTCTACGACCCCCGTCGTGTCAGGGCGGTAGGAAAGGTACTTTCCGGTGTTGGAGCGGATGTGATGCTGCTCAACCTTCCCAGCGCCGAGTACGGCTCGACGCCGCTGCTGGCCCGCGTCCGGCCGAGGATCCCGGTGGTCGGGCTGATGCACATCAGCGGTCTGATGGGCGATCTGGACTTCCGGCTCGGCCGCCTGCGCGAGAAGCTCGCCCGCCGTGCGGTCTCCCGGCTCGACACGGTCTGTCTGCTCTCCGAGCAGGCGAAAAAGGAGTATCCGGGCCAGTGGGCGCCTCGCGGCACCTCACTGGAGGTGATTCGCATGCCGACTCCTCAGATCGAGGTCGTCGACCGGGACGAGGCGAGGCGGTCGCTGGGCCTTCCCGCCGATCGCACAGTGATCGGCATGGCCGGTCGGATGACGATCAAGCAGAAGGGCCAGGACACCCTGATCGAGGCCGCGGCGGTTCTCTGTGCCGACCGCCCCGATCTCCATTTCGCGATCGCCGGTGACGGCCAGGACCGCGAACGGGTCGAGCGCCTGATCGGAGAGCGTGGTCTGCGCGACCGGTTCACGCTGCTCGGCCAGGTCTCCGACATGCCCGGCTTCCTTTCGGCGATCGACCTGATCGCGATCCCGTCACGGTTCGAGGGTCTGCCCCTGATCGCGTTGGAGGCACTCGCCGCCGGGGTTCCGGGGGTCGCCAGTTCGGTCGATGGAATCTGCGACGTCTGGCCCGCGGAATGGCGGGTCGAGGCGGGGGACGCGGCGGGACTCGCCGATCGCCTGGGGAGGCTGCTCGACGCCGGAGCCTCCACTCAGCAAGACTTGGTCGCATCAGGACGATCGACGATGAAGCAACGAACCAGTTCGCGGGCCTCGGCAGGGGTGGCGGAATGTCTCGCGAGGACCGCAGGGCGTGACTGAGCAGCCGTTCAGGCTCAGCTATCCCCGTCTGGCGCTGGGAGTCCTCGGCTCCGCCGTGGTGCTGTTCGCGGCGCTCGCCGGGCTCTGGCTCGATCCGCCCGCCCGCGCCTGGACGCTCGTGGCGGGATTCACCCTGCTCACCGCGAGCTGTGTCAACACCTCGCGCCGTTTCGTCATGCCGGCGATCCTCGGGGTGATCCTGGTCGTGTTCTGCGGCTTCTCGGCGGTCGTCGCGGTTCCGGAACCGATCGAAAAGTCGATCGAGCGGGTCCAGACACTCGACGCCGACGACGTCGCCGCCGTGACCCCGGCCGAGGGTTTCGTCAACAGCGGCACCGAGAAGGGCTTCAAGTACGCGGCGATGGTGACCGGGCTCGGCGGACTGGCCGCGATGCTGGCCGCGCTGCTCACGGCCGCGCTGCTGCGGGCCCCCGCCGAGCGAATACCGAGGCGGCCGGCGCGAATAGAGCGCGCCGGCAAGATCCTCGTTCTGATCGGTTTCCTCGGTGTGGCGGGCGCGCTGCTCCGCTTCGGGCTGACCCAGTTCCCGGTCGAGAATCTGTGGGAGAGCTTCAAGTCCTTCTGGATCGGAGGCACGTACCTGCTGGTGATCGCCACCTTCGCGGTCCCCGGTTTCGCCCTCTGGGTCCAGGGAATGGTCGGGCGCAAGGCCGAACTCCGCGAGTACCTGACCCCGGCGATCGGATCGGTCCTGTTCGTCGGTCTGCTGATCCCGACCGGGCAGCGCGGGTTCCTGATCGCGCTCGGGGTAATGCTGCTGGCCATCCTGCTCAGCAACAAGGTGATCGGACTGCGGCTGATGGCGCTGCTGGTCGCCCTCGGAATCATCTTCATCGGCCTGACCCAGGCCGTCCGCAACGAAGCCAGCGGCACCAACGAGATCACGCTCGACGGATTCATCGAGCGGGTCCAGCCCGACCAATGGAAGGACCTCTACTCCAGCCAGATCGCCAGTTTCAACTGGACTGTCCTGGTCGAGGAGAACCGCGACAAGCTGGACATCGACAACTCGTTCGTCGATCTGCTCGCGAAACCGATCCCGCGGTCGATCTACCCGGACAAGAGCCAGGGATTCGGTGACGAGTTCACCAGCCGGGTCTTCCCCGGAGCCGCGGCGCAGGACGTGTCCTTCGCGACCCCTCTGGTCAGTGAGTCGGACTACAACTTCGGGCCGCTGGGAGCGGTCGTCGTGCTGGCCCTGCTCGGTGCCTTCTGCGTGGTCGCCGACCGGAGGATCGCCCAGCGGGCGCCGCCCCTGGTCGAGCCCGTGATCGCCGCCACGATCTTCTGGCTCGTGTTCGAGCTGATTCGCGGCGACGTGGCCAACGCGCTCGTGTTCAGCGCCGGCTGGATCATCCCGCTCGTGATCTTCTCCCGGGCGATCGGCCTGCGGGCCGATCCGCCGATCAAGCGGGTCGTGATCGACGCGCTTCAGGTGGCGCCGAAGTTCTCCGGCATCGGACGCCGGGTGGCCGAGATCGGCGAGGGACTGACCGCCGAACCGATCGGGGTCCCGGTCGAGGTGCGCTGTGCCCGTGACGTCGCCGATCAGATGAGGGCGGCCTTTCCGGAGGGCACCCGCATTCGCACACCGCTGGCATCCAGTCGCCCGAGGATCAGGCGGATCCTCTATCAGCAGCTGATCGCCCCCTTCCTCACCGGCGCATCGACCGTGGTCGTCTATCCCGGTGACCAGGCCCCGCTGTGGGGCCGCTCGCCGCTGCTCTTCGTGATTCACGACGTGCGACGTCTGGCGGCACCCGAGACCGCCGGTGCCGGGGCCGAGAAGCTCTATTACGGGCAGGTGATGAAAAGCGGAGCCCGTCGCGCGAGCCACATCCTCACGATCTCGGAGTTCTCCCGGGCCGAGCTGGAGGCGAGGCTGCGTCCCGGCTGTCCGGTCTCGATCGTGTCGGAGCGTCCGCGTGACATCGAACCCGTCCCGCCGGAAGTCATCGCCGCGAACCAGCCGGGCTTCGTCCTGGTCGGCGCGCTGCGCGGATACAAGGGCATCGAGAGCGTGATCGAAGCCGTCGCGAACGGCGAGGACGGGGCCGGCCGGGCCAGGATCGAGTGCGTGGGCGACAGCGAGGGTGATCCCGAGTACGCCCGCGAGCTCGAAACGACGGCCGAGGAATCCGGGATCGGCGATCGGTTCCGGATGACCGGCTGGATCTCGGATGCCGAGCTCCGGGATCTGTACGGCCGGAGCGCCGGCAGCATCAACCCCTCCAGCTACGAGGGGTACGGTCTCTCGGTCTCCGAGTCGATCGCCGCCGGCCTGCCGACGATCGCCAGCGACATCCCGCCGCACCGTGAGATCGGTGGTGACGCGGCCCTGTACTTCCCGCCGGGCGACGCCGCCGCGCTGTCGAAACTCATCGCCGAGATCGTCAATGATCCCGGGCGGCGGGCCGAGCTGGCCGAGGCCGCGCGACGGAGGAACGCCGAGCTGGCGGAGAGCGACCAGCCATGGGCGCCGGCGATCGCCGAATCGCTCAGGTCGATCGCGGTCTCAGGGTAGGCGCCGGAGCCTCTCGAGGATCGCCCTGCGGGTCGAGACCCTGGTGAGGCCCTCCTCGGGAAGGCGGCGCCGGGGCATCCCGGAGGCAGCCCGCCAGCCCTTGATCCGGCCCCGGAGGCCACTGGCCGTGCGTTCGACCAGGATCTGTCCCAGGCAGACGAATCCCTCCAGCACGATCGTGCGGACCGCGCCCGAAAAGGTGGTCATCACGCCGTAGCGGCAGATCAGGTAGCCGCGGCTCCAGCCGGTGATCCCGTACTTGGCCGAGGATCTGGATCCGAGTGTCGCCGAGCGAGAATGGGTGCCCCGCGCGTTCTTCGAAAGGGCGCAGCGGTATCCCCGGAGCCTCATGCGCAGGGCCAGATCGAGATCCTCGTAGTAGGCGAAGATCTCGGGATCGAATCCGCCGACCGCGTTGAAGGCGGCCCGGTCGTAGAGCGCGGCACCGCCGCTCGGCCCCAGCGGAGTCTCGGCCGTGTCGACCGCGCCGGCGGGGCGGCCCTCCAGGAAATCGAAGGCCATCAGGGTTCCACGATCCGCGATCACTCCGGCCGAGTCGATCTCTCCGCTGCCATCGTCCCTCAGCAGGACGCCGGCGATCATCTCGGCCCCGGTCGCCTCGGCCGTCGCCGAGATCTCGGCGACGAACCCGGGTTCCAGGATGACGTCGTTGTTCAGCAGCAGAATCGGACCCTCGCCACTGCCTGAAATGGCCTGGTTGAGGGCTGATCCGAAGCCATGGTTCTGCCGGAGCTCGATCAGGAGACACTCCGGGAACTCGTCCCGAACCATGCTCTGGGTGCCGTCGGTCGAGCCGTTGTCGACGACCACGACATCGCACCTGACGGTCTGGCCACGCAGGCTGTCGAGAGCCAGCCGGAGACGCTCACGCCCATCGAGCGTCGGAATGTAGGCGGTGGGAACCATCGGTCGATCCTATGTCTATAGCCTTGGGACGATGGAAGACCTGAAGGGACTGATCCTGTCCGGCGGGGCGGGTACCCGGCTGCGGCCGATCACACACACTTCCGCCAAGCAGCTGGTGCCGGTGGCGAACAAGCCCGTGCTCTTCTACGGCATCGAGGCATTGGTCGAAGCCGGGGTCACCGAGATCGGAATCATCATCGCGCCGGTCACCGGTGTGGAGATCCGCGAAGCGGTCGGCGACGGCTCCCGCTTCGGAGCCGAGGTCACATACATCGAGCAGGCCGAACCGGCCGGTCTGGCCCATGCCGTGCTGACCGCCGAAGAGTTTCTGGGCGGTTCGCCCTTCGTCATGTACCTCGGTGACAACCTGCTCCGGAACGGCATCTCGGGCCTGGTCGAGTCTTTCCGCCAGAACTCGCCGGAAGCGATCATCCTGCTGACCGAGGTCGACGACCCCAGCTCCTACGGTGTCGCCGAACTGGACGGGGACCGGGTGGTCGGCCTGGTCGAGAAGCCCGAGAACCCGCCGTCGAACATGGCCCTGGTCGGGGTCTACCTCTTCTCCCCGGCGATCATGGAGGCCTCGCGCGGACTGAAGCCCTCCTGGCGCGGCGAACTCGAGATCACCGAGGCGATCCAAGCCCTGATCGAGGACGGCCGGGACGTCCAGTCCGAGATCGTCAAAGGATGGTGGAAAGACACCGGGCAGCTCGCCGACATGCTCGAGGCCAACCGCCTGGTCCTGGAAGAGATCCACACGAGGCTCGACGGCGAGGTCGAGAACTCCAAGATCGACGGCCGCGTGATCGTCGAGGAGGGCGCCGTGCTGCGCGACTCCGTCGTTCGCGGACCGGCCGTGATCGCCGCCGGAGCGGTGATCGAGGACACCTACATCGGCCCCTACACCTCGATCGGTGCCAACTGCGCCGTGCGCCGCTCGGAGGTCGAGCACTCGATCCTCCTGGCCGGAGCCGTGGTCGAGGATCTGGGCACCCGGATGGAGGCGAGCCTGCTCGGCCGGGACGTGCGGGTCACCCGGACGGATGGCCCCCCGCGCACGTTGCGCATGCTGGTCGGTGATCGATCCGAGATCGAGATCGTCTGATGAAGGTTCTCGTGCTGGGCGCCAGGGGGATGCTCGGAAGCGACGTCATGCAGGCGGCCGAGGTCGCCGGCCATGAGGTGCGCGGTTTCGGCCACCTCGAGCTGGACATCACCGATCCGGACCAGCTCAGGGACCGGTTCGAGCTCGACCGGCCCGACGCGGTGATCAATTGCGCCGCCTGGACCGATGTCGACGGCGCCGAGGACGATCCCGAAGGGGCGCTGCTGGTCAACGGCACCGGCGCCGGCAACGTCGCGGCCGCCGCGGCCGAGATCGGGGCCCGGGTCGTATATGTGTCCAGCGACTACGTCTTCGATGGTGAGAAGGGCACCGACTACGTCGAGAGCGACCAGACCAATCCGATCTCGGTCTACGGCAAGACCAAGCTCGCCGGCGAGCTCGCCACCGCCCAGGCCAACCGGCGGTCCTACATCGTCCGTTCTTCCTGGCTGTTCGGGATCAACGGCCCCAACTTCGTCAACACGATGATCCGCCTCGGTGAATCCCAGGGACAGGTTCTCGTGGTCCACGACCAGGTCGGCTCGCCGACCTACACCTGGCATCTCGCCTACGGGCTGGTGCGGCTCCTGGATTCCGATGCCTTCGGCATCCACCACATGGCGGCCGGAGGAAGCTGCTCCTGGTACGAGTTCGCGAAGGAGATCTTCAAGCTCTCGGAAATGGATGTCGTGACCCTTTCGGCGACCACCGAGATGTTCGGTAGGAAGGCGCCGAGGCCGCCGCACTCGGCTTTGGTCAGCGGAGTTCAGCACGCGATCGAGCTGCCCTCCTGGCAGGATGGCCTGGCCAGCTACCTGGCTCAGCGCAAGAGCCTCGAAACAGAAAGTTCCCCATGAAGCTTCTGGTCACCGGAGGAGCCGGGTTCATCGGCTCCAACTACGTTCACCACCATCTGGAACAGAATCCCGACGACGAGATCGTCGTCCTCGACAAGCTGACCTATGCCGGACGCCTCGAGAATCTCGCGGGCCTTCCGTCCGACCGGCTTTCCTTCGTCGAGGCCGATATCTGTGACCGCGACACGGCCCGGCGGACGATCGAGGGCTGCGACGCGATCGTTAACTTCGCCGCCGAATCGCATGTGGACCGCTCGATCGAAGCGCCCGGCGAGTTCATCACGACCGACGTGTTCGGCACCTTCGTGCTGCTCGAGGCGGCCCGTGACGCGGGCATCCGCCATCTCCAGATCTCGACCGACGAGGTCTACGGATCGATCGACGAGGGCTCGTTCACCGAGACGTCACCGATCGACCCGTCGTCGCCTTACTCGGCTTCCAAGGCCGGCGGCGACATGATCGTCTCGGCCTTCAACCACACCTACGGTGCCGATTCCCTGATCGTGCGGGCCTCCAACAACTACGGTCCGCAGCAGCATCCCGAAAAGCTGATCCCGCTGGTCATCCTCAACGCCCTCCACGACGATCCGATCCCGGTATACGGCAACGGCCTCCAGGTGCGCAACTGGCTTTTCGTGCGGGACTTCAACAGCGCGATCGACGCGGTGCTCGCCGGGGGCGAGGCGGGACAGGTCTACAACGTCGGCGGTCCGGACGAGATGTCAAACCTGGACGTTGTCAAGATCATCCTCGAGCTGACCGGGCGGGACGAGTCGCTGATCACCTACGTCGAGGACCGACTCGGCCACGATCTGCGCTACTCGCTCTCTTCGGCGAAGACCGAGACTCTCGGCTGGAAGGCAGCGGTCGGGTTCGCGGACGGCATCGAGCGCACCGTCGCCTGGTATCGGGACAATCCCGAGTGGTGGAGCGCTCTGCGCTCGGGCGAGTATCGCGAGTACTACCAGCGCCAGTACGGCGTCGAGCTCACGGACTGATCTTGGCCGAGCGAATCGAAACGAAGCTGGAAGGTCTGGCCCTGATCGAACCTCAAGTGTTCGGGGATGACCGGGGTTTCTTCGTCGAGACCTTCAGCCGCGACGCCTGGGCCGAACTCGGCGTCGGCGTCGAGTTCGTGCAGCACAACCACTCCCGATCCGGCAAGGGCATCCTGCGTGGACTGCATTTCCAGACCTCGCCCGGACAGGCGAAGCTGGTTCGCTGTCCCCGTGGGAGCATCTTCGACGTGGCCGTGGACCTGCGGCGGGACTCGCCCACCTACGGTCAGTGGGAGGGCTACGTCCTCGACGACGAGAAGCACCGGCAGCTGTTCGTGCCGGTCGGTTTCGCCCACGGGTTCTGTGTGCTCTCGGAATCCGCCGACGTCACCTATCTGGTCTCGAGTCTGTACGACCCGGCGACCGAGGCGGGGATCCGCTGGGACGATCCCGATGTCGGAGTGGAGTGGCCGGTCGAGGATCCACGGCTCTCGCAGCGGGACATCGACGCGCCGTCGCTGGCCGAGGTGGCCGGCGAACTTCCCTTCTAGTCCGATCTAGCCGCGGCCGATCGCGGTGATCGTCAGGCTCACCGCGAGCTTGGCGGCGATGCCCAGGTACACCGCCAGGTTGAGGATCCCCGGGTTCTCCGGGGCCTCGAAGCGCCGGTAGAAGCGGCCCATCCCCCGATGGAAGGCCACCTCCTGCTTGAAACCGCGCCGCTTGCCGCTGGAGCCGCCCTTGACGTGCAGCACGGTTCCGGCCGGTTCGTAGAAGACCTTCCAGCCGGCGATCCAGAATCGCCGGCACCAGTCGAGATCTTCCATGTAGAGCCAATATCCCTCGTCGAGGGGCCCCGCCTGAAGCAGCGCTTCCCGCCGGACCAGCATGAACGCGCCGTTGACCGCGTCGACCTCGCCCGGATCGTCGTCTCCCAGATCGGTCGCCCTGTACTGAGAGAGTGAATCGGAAGCACCGTCGAGCCGGCCGATCCCGGTGAAGTGGGCCAGGGCGCCGAGCGGCGTGGGAAAGGAGCGCTTGCAGGCATGGTCGAGCCCGCCGTCGGGGGTGACCAGCTTGACGCCGGTCATGCCGATCGCGGGATCGGCGTCGAGGCGTCTCAGGGCCGCGTCGAGCGAGCCGTCGTAGACCTCGGTGTCCGGGTTGAGCAGCAGGATGAAGGGTGCCTCGCTGCGGCGGAGCACGATGTTGTTCGCCGCCGAGAACCCGATGTTGGCTTCGCGGACCAGATCGAAGCGCGGGAACTCCCGCGCGACCATGTCCGGGGTTCCGTCGGTGCTGCCGCTGTCGACCACGGTCACCCGCATCGAGGCGAGGGCGGGAGGATGCGCGGCCAGCGATGCCAGGCACCGCCGCAGCAGATCCTCGGCACCGTGGCTGACGATCACCACCTCAAGTTCGGGAAGGCTCTTCACAGACGATCAGGCTACGCGACCGGAGGCGCGGGTTCCGGCGAGGCGTCTCAGAAGGCGCCGTCGCCGCGGACGACGGCCTGCGGCGTGCGCAGGAGGATCGAGATGTCCCCGGAGATCGTGAGGTTGTCCAGGTAGTCGCGTTCCAGCGCGAGCCGTTCCTCGAAGTTGAGGCTGCCCCGGCCGGCTACCTGCATCGGGCCGGTCAGGCCGGGCTTGACGCTGAGACGCTGGCGCTGGCGCTCGTCGTAGAGAGCGACCACGGCCTCTTCCTCGGGACGCGGCCCGACCAGCGACATGTCGCCCTTCAGCACGTTGATGAACTGGGGCACCTCGTCGAGGCTCGAACGGCGCAGGAACTTGCCGACCCGGGTGATGCGCGGATCGTTCGGGATCTTGAACACGGGCTCTTCGAGCGCGTCGAGGTCGATCAGGGAGTCGAGCCGGGCTTCGGCGTCGGCCACCATCGTGCGCAGCTTGAACATCGTGAAGCGCTTGCCGTTCTTGCCGATCCGCACCTGGCGGAAGAAGACGGGGCCCTTCGAGTCGAGCTTGATGAAGATCGCCGAGAGCAGCAGGAAGGGCGAGGTCAGGATCAGCAGGGTGCCCGAAACCGTGATGTCGAGGGCACGCTTGATCGCCATGGTCGAACGGGGCGGGATGCTGAAATGGAAGTCGAGCATCGGCACTTCGGCGATGCGGTTCAGTTCGGTGTCGGGGCCGAGGACCTCCTGGTTCGCCGGAACCAGGGTCACGGCCACCTGAGCCTCGCGGCAGGTGTTGATGATCGCGCCGATCGCCTTCGAGCTGAGGTTGTCATCGGCGATGACGACCCGGGCGATGCCCTGCTCACCGGCGATGCGCGGGAGGTCGCGGATCGTGCCGAAGTACTCGACCCCGAGATTGGCCGGCCCGTCGTGGGTGCCGTTGGGGGATTCGGCCACGTATCCCGAGAGCTGGATGCCGCTGCCGACCTCCTGGGTGAGGCGCTTGGCGACCAGCGCCGCCTTCGCGCCCGATCCGATCACGATCGTGCGCTGCTTTTCGGCGATCTGGCGGTAGAGCTGGCGGACGGTGGCCCGCAGAATGAAGGAGACCACCACGGCGACCGCGCCGATGATGATCATCGCCGAAGAAAGGAAGACCGGGATCGGCAAGACCTCGGTGACGATCTTCGCCAGGACCACGGTTATCGCGGCGGTGGCCAGCAGGGACGGGATCTCTTCCACCGTGCTGTGCTGGATCCGGCGGTCGTCGCGGTCGTACAGGTTGTAGAGCTTGGCGACGAAGATCCAGATCGGCACGATTCCGATCGCATAGAGCTGGTTCTGCGCGCTCATCTTGCCGATCTCGGAGGCGACCAGGATGCCGGTGGCGATGCCGGTCGTGTCGGCGAGCGCGAGCGACCAGCGTCGCAGGCGGTGCAGCCTGTGAGCGGAGCGGGCACCCTGACTGGGCGCGGGTGGCCGCTGCGTACCCCCGTTCGGAGAAGTTTTCTTGTCGCTGCTTACGGTTCTAGAGCTGGATGTTTGGCTCACTAGTTCTTTCCTTAGAGCCAGTTCTGGACGAGACTGGATTGATGTTCGTCCTTATAACCATGCGAATACGCGGAAGGTGCGCTCTGTTCAAACTAACTTTTATCGATCTGGCCGGTTCGGGCTTCATACGCCGGTCGCTGAAGGGATGGGTGCGTTTTCGACCGGTGTCGATGACGTTACCCGCTGAATCGGAGTCCTTAACCCGCGGGGTCTAGCATTCGAAGGTCAGTCATGGCGAAAAAGGCGACCCCAGATCCGCTTGCACCCTTCAGTGATGAGGTTCGACGCTGGTTCGAAGCTTCCTTCGAGGGGGCGACGCCGGCCCAGGCGGAAGGCTGGAAAGCCATTGCCAGTGGGGCGAACACGCTGATCTGCGCTCCCACCGGGTCGGGCAAGACGCTCGCCAGCTTCCTGTGGGGCATCGACAGCCTGGCCCGGCGTCCCGACCGGGGGCCGGGGGTCAAGCTGGTTTACATATCCCCGCTGAAGGCTCTTTCGTACGACATCGAGCGCAATCTGAAGGCGCCCTTGCGGGGGATAGGTGCCGATATATCGGTTGCGCTGAGGACCGGGGATACACCGCAGGCCGAGCGGGCCAAGATGCGCCGAAACCCGCCGGACATCCTGATCACCACACCCGAATCGCTCTATCTGATGCTGTCCTCGGGCGCGCGGGAGATCTTCCACTCGGTCGAAGCGGTGATCGTCGACGAGATCCACGCGGTCGCGGCGACCAAGCGGGGCGCCCACCTGGCACTGACCCTCGAGCGCCTCGATCATCTCGTGCGGAACCCCGAGAAAACGGGGTCTGGCGGTGATCGTGGGGCAAATAGCCCCACGATCACCGCCAGACCCGTTCAGCGCATCGGGCTTTCGGCCACGCAGCGGCCCTTGGAGCGCATCGCGAAATTCCTGGTCGGGCCGAAGCGGAACTGTGAGGTCGTGGACGCCGGTGTGCGCAAGACACTGGACCTGGAGATCGTCGTGCCGGTCGAGGACATGCGCAATCCCGGAGAGGTGGAGTCCGAACAGGAACAGATCCGCTCGATCTGGCCGGCGATCTATCCCGAGCTGCTGGCCCTGGTCCGGGCACACACCTCGACGATCGTGTTCGTCAACAACCGGCGGGCCGCGGAAAGGCTGGCCCAGCGTCTCAACGAGCTCGACGAAGCCGAACCGGAAGATCTCGGCGCCGCCCTCAACTCGGAAAGCCCGAACCGCACCGCGACCGAGAACAGATCGAAACCGCCCGCTCCCGAGGACGAGAGCGAGGACAGACCTGTGCTCGCGCGGGCCCATCACGGTTCGCTTTCCCACGAGGAACGGACCCAGGTGGAGGAGCAGCTGAAGTCCGGCCGCATCCCCTGTCTGGTCGCGACCTCGTCGCTGGAGCTCGGAATCGACATGGGCGCCGTGGATCTCGTGATCCAGGTCGAGTCGCCCAAGTCGGTCGCCCGCGGGCTCCAGCGGATCGGCCGGGCCGGCCACGGGCTCGGCGAGACCTCGAAGGGACGGATATTCCCCAAGTTCCGCGGCGATCTGCTGGAAAGCGCCGTGGTCACCCAGCGGATGCGGGACGGCCAGATCGAGGAGACCGTGATTCCCTCGAACCCGCTGGACGTGCTCGCGCAGCACCTGATCTCGATGGCGGCGCTCGATCTCTGGAAGACCCGGGATGCCTTCGATCTCGTCACCGCCACCACACCTTTCGCCGAGCTCTCGATCGAGCAGTACGAAAACCTGCTCGACATGCTCGACGGCCGCTATCCGTCGGATCGCTTCGCCGAACTTCGTCCCCGCATCGTGTGGGACCGGACCGAGGGCACGATCGAAGGCAGAAAAGGGGCTCGCTCATTGGTGGTCACCAATGCGGGCACGATCCCGGACCGGGGCCTCTACGGAGTTCACCTGCCGGATGGCCGCCGGGTCGGGGAACTCGACGAGGAGATGGTCTACGAGGCCCGGGCCGGCCAGGTCTTCATGCTGGGTGCCTCGAGCTGGCGAATCCAGGAGATCACCCGCGACCGGGTGATCGTCATTCCCGCCCCCGGCGTTCCCGGGGCGGTTCCGTTCTGGCGGGGTGACGGCATCGGCCGTCCGGCCGAACTCGGCAAGGCGATCGGCGCCTTTTCCCGCGAGGCGGTGAACGCCGAACCGGAGGAGCTGGAGAAATCACACGACCTCGATCCGATGGCGGCGAAGAACCTGATCGCGTATCTGCGCGAGCAGCAGGACGCGACCCGGGTCGTGCCCTCCGACACGGCGATCGTGGTCGAGCGCTTCCGCGACGAGATCGGTGACTGGCGGCTCTGCGTGCTTTCGCCCTACGGCGGCCGGGTCCACTCCGCCTGGGGGATGGCGATCGCGGCCAAGCTGCGTGACGAGCACGGGCTGGAGGCCGACGCGATCCACTCCGACGACGGCATCGCGATCCACCTGCCCGATGCCGATGAGCCGCCCTCAAGCGATCTGGTGATGATCGAGCCGGACGAACTCGAGGACCTGGTCGTCCGCGAGCTCGGCAACTCGGCGCTGTTCGGAGCCAGGTTCCGTGAGAACGCGGCCCGCTCCCTGCTGATCCCGAGGGCCTATCCGGGCCGGCGAACCCCGCTGTGGCAACAGCGGCTGAAGGCTCAGAGCCTGCTCGAGGTCGCCCAGGACTTCCCCCGGTTCCCGGTGATCCTCGAGACCTATCGCGAATGCCTGCAGGACGTCTTCGACCTGCCGGCCCTCGACCGTCTGCTGCGCGGCATCCACACCCGCGAGCTGTCGATGATCGAAGTCGAGACACCGACCGCCTCGCCGTTCGCGTCCTCGCTGCTGTTCGACTACGTCGCCACCTACATGTATGAGGGCGACACGCCCAACGCCGAGCGGCGGGCGACCGCGCTCTCGCTCGACCGGGAGCTGCTGCGCGAGTTGCTCGGCCAGGACGAGCTGCGCCAGCTGATCGAGCCGGCGGCACTGGAGGAGGTCGAACTCTCCCTCCAGCATCTGACCGAGCACGGAAAGGCGACCGATCGCGACGGCCTTCAGCAGATCCTCCGCCGGATCGGCGATCTGACCATGGCCGAGGCGGAGAAGCGGACCGAGGACGGCAAGTCGGCCCGCTCGATGCTGGAGAACCTGGTCAAGGAGCGGCGGGCGGCGAAGGTCCGCGTCAACGGCGAGGATCGCTTCATCGCCGGTGAGGATGCCGGTCTGTACCGCGACGCGCTCGGGGTCTCGCCGCCCGGCGGGCTGCCGGCCGATTTCCTCGAGGAAAGGGAGGATGCGCTGGTCACCCTGGTCTCCCGGTACGCCCGCACCCACGGCCCCTTTCCCACCGCCCGGCTCCGAGAGCGCTACGGGGTCGATCCGACCTCCGCGCTGCGGCAGCTGGAGGCCGGCGGCGTCGTCGTGCGCGGCGAGATCCTGCCCGGCGGAACCGAACGCGAATGGTGCGAGGCCGATGTGCTCCGCCGGGTCCGCCGGGCCAGTCTCGCCCACCTGCGGCAGGAGGTCGAACCGGCCGACGCGGCCACCTATGCCCGTTTCCTCGCCTCGTGGCAGGGGGTGGACCGCTACCGCCGGGCGGGTGCGGGCATCGACCGGCTGCGCGAGGTGCTGGTGCCGCTGCAGGGCGTCGCTCTCACCGCGAAGACCTGGGAGCGGGACGTGCTGCCGCGACGGCTCGGCGCCTACAACCCGATCTGGCTGGACGAGCTTTGCACCAGCGGTGAGATCGTCTGGATCGGTTCCGGAGCGATCGGCCGCACCGACGGGCGCATCGCCTTCTACTTCCGCGAGGACGTGCGCCTGGCCGGCCCGCCGCCGTCCAACGCGAAACTGGAGCCGCCCGAGGGGCCGGTCCATGACGCGATCCGGGAACGGCTGCTCCAGGGGCCGACCTTCTGGCTCGATCTGGTCGCCGAACTCGACTCGACGGCGGAGGAGCTTCATTCGGCGCTCTGGGACCTCGCCTTCGCCGGACAGATCACCAATGACTCTTTCGCGCCGCTGCGGGCTCCCCGCCTGCGGGCGGTGCCGTCGTTCCCGGCGGGCGGACGCCGCTTCTCCCGCCGCCGTGCGGCCGCGGGGCCGACCGTTCAGGGGCGCTGGTCGCTGACCGAGCCGCTGTTCCGGAACGCGCCGGCGCTGGGGCCGCGGCTGCGGGCGCAGGCGGAGCTGATGCTCGAACGGCACGGCATCCTGACCCGGGAGATGGCACTCGCGGAGGGGGTGCCGGGAGGCTTTTCGACTCTGTATCCGGAGCTTTCGAACCTGGAGGTGCTGGGATCCGCCCGCCGTGGATACTTCATCGAGGGTCTCGGGGGCGCGCAGTTCGCCCTGGCTGGCGCGGTCGAACGCCTCCGATCGCAGCCGCTCGAGGACGATGCCCTCACGGTGCTCGCCGCCACCGATCCGGCAAACCCCTACGGGGCGAGCCTCTCGTGGCCGAAGCTGGAGGGCCGCCGCCGTCCGTCCCGCACCCCCGGTGCCTACGTCATGCTGCGGGCCGGTGTCCCGGTGCTCTATCTGGAGAAGGGCGGCAAGGGGATTCTCCGTCTGGATCCGAACCTCGGCGGCGAAGAGCTGGGGGCGATGCTGACCGAGCTTGCCCGCTGCGCCGAGGAGGGCCTGATCGCACCCCTGAAGGTCGAGCGTTTCGATGGGGAACCGCTGATCGGCTCGGGATTCGAGTCGATTCTGGTCAGCTCCGGATTCAGCCGGCAGCCCCGCCGCCTGGTGGTTCCGGCGTGAATCGGGTACAGACGGGCCATGGCTGAAGGCGACACTGTTTTCCGATGGGCCCGCGATCTGGAACGGGCCTTCGAGGGGCGCAGGGTCGAGTGTGCCGAGGCCCCCAACCCGAGAAGCCCCCTGCGGCGCACGGTCTCCCGTCTCGCCGGGCTGGAACTGGATCGGGCCGAGTCGCGGGGCAAGCACCTCCTCCTGCGGTTCCGGGGCGGGCTGGTCCTGCACAGCCACATGGGCATGAACGGTTCTTGGCGGGTCCGGGAGCACGGCGTCTCCCCGGGGCACCGGACGAAGGCGGCCTGGCTGGCGTTGAATCTCGGTGATCTCGAGGTGGCGCAGTACGGCGGACCGACGATCCGCCTGGTGAGGGAGGTCGCGCTCGGCCGCGATTCCCGGCTCGGGTCGCTCGGTCCCGATCCGCTCGCCCAGGACTTCGATCCCGCGCGGGCCGCCGCGGCGCTCGCCACGGCCGGCCAGACCGAGCTCGGCGAGGCCCTCCTGGATCAGCGGCGCCTTGCGGGGATCGGCAACATCTTCAAGTCCGAGGCCTGTTTCGAGGCCCGGGTCAGCCCCTGGCGGGCGGTCGATTCGTTCGATCCCGAAGAACTCGAACGGATCATCGGGATCGCGCGTCGGCAGCTGCTGGCCGGCGCCGAAACCGGCCGTCGGCCGGGACGGATCTACCGCAAGGCCGGCAGGCCCTGCCCCCGCTGCCGGGGACGGATCGCCGCCAAAGGTCAGGGTCTGGACAGCAGGATCACCTACTGGTGTCCCGGATGCCAGCTGTGAATCACGGGCGTGACTTGGATTCCGAACACCCATAGGGGATACTCCACCTGTGGCTTTGGTTGAGGAAAGTGTTGTCGGATTGCTCCGAAGTGTTCCCCTGTTCGCGGAACTTGACGAGGAAGAACTCGAGCGGTTCTCGCGTGTGGCGGTTCCCCGTTCGTATCCGGAGGGCACCCGTGTCTTCCACGAGGGCGACCATTCGGATGCCTGTTACATAGTGCGTTCGGGGACCTTCCGCGTCACCCGGGAGCACCCGGACGGCCGGGCGATCACCCTGGCCACCCTCGCGCCCGGTGACATCGTCGGTGAGCTCGCGATGCTGGACGGCGAGGTCCGTTCGGCGAGCGTCGAGACTCTCGGCGGCAAGGGTGAGCTGCTCGCCCTGCCGGCCAGCGACGTGCGCTCCCTCCTGGAGAAGCATCCCGACATCACGGTCAAGATGGTCGCCGCGCTGACCCGTCGCCTGCGGGCGGCGAACGAACGGATCTCGCGCCAGTCCTTCCAGACGGTTCCGTCCAGGGTGGCCGGCGTGCTCTCCCAGATGGTTGACGACGAGAGCGGGGACGGCGCCAGGGGTGAGATCACGATCCGGATGAACCAGGCCGATCTGGCCCAGCTGGCGGGAACCTCCCGGGAGAGCGTCAGCCGGTTCCTGGCCGATCTGGAGCGTTCCGGTGTCGTCCGCGCGGGCCGCGGCCAGGTGACGATCCTTGAACCCGCCAAGCTCGGCAACTACATATTCTGAGGGTCATATGGCAACCGGGCTCTTCGCACTGAATTTCTATTCACCGCTCTTCGTCGATCAGCTGAAACGCGGACGGAAGACCGCGACGATCCGCCTCGGCGACAAGTCCTCCAAATACGAACGCAGCCAGGTCGTCTGGGTGACGGTCGGATCGAGGCATTCCCGCCGGGAGAAGATCTTCTCGGCCGTGATCGACGAGGTCGAGGTCAAGCGGCTCTCGGATCTCTCGCCCCGTGACATCGAGCGGGACAACCCGGAATTCCGGCGGGTCGAGGAGACCCGGGGTTTCCTGGAACAGATCTACGATCGCGAAATCGAACCCGAAGCCCAGGTCACCGTGATCCACTTCTCGCAGATAGTGGAGGCCGGAATCGGCGGTTTCGGGACGGTCCCCTCACCGAACTGATGCTTGCGGGCCGGGAATCAGATCCGGCCGCGTTCGACTTCATCTCGCGCTGGCAGCTGGCGGTCTCGCTCGAAACGGTGTGGGACACCCTGGTCGATTTCAAGAGCTGGCCGGAGTGGTGGCCGGGACTGCAGTCGGTGGTCGAGACCGCCGAGGGGGATGCCGACGGCATCGGCCAGCGGGCGGTTTCCCGCTGGCGGGGTCCGATCGGCTACTCGATCGAGTACGAGATCGAGACGATCGACCGCCAGTATCTGAAGTGCCTGAAAGGCAGGGCCAGTGGGGAGCTGTCGGGGTCGGGCACCTGGCACATCACGCCGATCGCCGACCTCGAGGTGCCGGAACGCATCTGGACCATGATCGTCTTCGAGTGGAACGTGGTCGCCACCAAGAAGTGGATGCAGCTGCTGAACCCGGTCGCCCGCCCGGTCTTCGTCTACAGCCACGACTACGTCATGGAACGTGGTGCGAACGGAATGGCCGAGTACCTGGGCTGCGAGATCCGAGGGTTCGCGACGGGCAGGCTGGCCCACACGAGCAGCACCTAGCTCCCCGACCTGCCCGCGAAAACGAGACGCCCCACTGGGGTGGAGCCGATTTCCGGCCGGAGCGGCCGGAAATCGTCTCCACCCCGGCATGAAACTTGCAGTGGCGGCGGGAAGTCAATGAACTTTCACTTCCCGGCCAAGCCAACCCTGTAGAGTCACTGGCAGGTCTGGCACTCTCATTGCCAGAGTGCCAAAATGAACGTGAATTTCCTAGCGAAACACATGACAACGGAGGTAACGAATGAAGCTTAAGCCCCTCGGGGACAGGCTGATCGTCAAGCCCTTCGAGGAAGAAGAGACCACCGCGAGTGGCCTCGTCCTCCCCGAAACGGCGAAGGAGAAGCCCCAGAAGGGAACGGTCGTGGCTGTCGGTGACGGCGCCATCGCCGAAGACGGCTCCCGCCGCCCGCTCGACGTGAGCGAAGGCGACGAGGTCCTCTACTCCAAGTACGGCGGGACCGACATCACGGTAGAGGGCGACGAGCTGCTCGTCCTGCGTGAGTCGGACATCCTCGCCAAGGTCCAGTAACCCCCCTCACCCAGCCTTTCAGGAGGTCTATTCATGGCTCATAAAGAGCTGAAGTTCGCAGAAGAAGCACGGGGAGCCCTGCAGGCCGGCGTCGACGCCGTCGCCGACGCGGTCAAGGTAACCCTCGGTCCCAAGGGCCGTTACGTAGTACTCGACAAGAAGTTCGGCGCTCCGACCATCACCAACGATGGTGTCACCATCGCCCGTGAGGTCGAGATCGAGGACGTCTTCGAGAACCAGGGTGCCCAGCTCGTCCGTGAGGTCGCGACCGCGACCAACGACGTCGCCGGTGACGGAACCACCACCGCCACCCTGCTCGCCCAGATCATCGTCCGCCAGGGCTTGAAGAACGTCGCCGCCGGGGCCAACCCGCTGGCGCTGCGCCGTGGCATCGAGAAGGCCGTTGACGAGGTCGTCGAGAACCTTCGCAACAAGCAGTCCGCGGAGATCAACGGCAAGGAGCAGATCGCTCGCGTCGCCGCCATTTCGGCCGCTGATGACGAGATCGGCAACACCATCGCCGACGCGATCGACAAGGTCGGCAAGGACGGCGTGGTCAACGTCGAAGAAGGCCAGACCTTCGGCATGGAGCTCGAGTTCACCGAGGGCATGCAGTTCGACAAGGGCTACATCTCGCCCTACATGGTCACCGACCAGGACCGTATGGAGGCTGTTCTCGAAGAGCCCTACGTCCTGATCGCCAACCAGAAGATCGGTTCCGTCCGCGACGTGCTGCCCGTTCTGGAGCAGGTCATGCAGGGTGGAAAGCCCTTGCTGATCGTCGCCGAGGACGTCGAAGGCGAATGCCTCGCGACCCTCGTCGTCAACAAGCTGCGTGGCACCTTCACCGGTGTCGCGGTCAAGGCGCCGGGCTTCGGCGACCGCCGCAAGCGCATGCTCGAGGACATCGGCATCCTGACCGGTGGTGAAGTGATCACCGAAGAGATGGGCCTCAAGCTGGAGAACACCCAGCTGACCCAGCTCGGCCAGGCCCGCCGCGTGGTCGTCTCCAAGGACACGACCACGATCATCGACGGTTCCGGCGACGCCGAGGCCATCAAGGGCCGGATCAAGCAGATCCGCTCGGAGATCGAGAACACCGATTCCGAGTTCGACCGTGAGAAGCTCCAGGAGCGTCTCGCCAAGCTGGCCGGCGGCGTTGCCGTGGTCAAGGTCGGCGCTGCCACCGAGACCGAGATGAAAGAGAAGAAGCACCGCGTCGAAGACGCCCTTCAGGCTGCCCGTGCGGCGCTGGAAGAGGGAATCGTCCCCGGCGGCGGAGTCGCCCTTCTCAACGCTCAGGAAGCTCTCGACGTCGACGCGTTCGAGGATGCCGATGAGCGCACCGGTGCCCAGATCATCCGCCGTTCGCTCGAAGAGCCCGTCCGGCAGATCGCCGAGAACTCGGGCCTCGAAGGTTCGGTCGTGGTCAACCACGTCCGCGGCCTGAAGACCGGCGAGGGACTGAACGCCGCTTCCGGTGAGTACGGCGACATGGTCAAGGCCGGAGTGCTCGACCCGACCGTCGTCACGCGCTCTGCCCTGCAGAACGCCGCGTCGATCGCGAAGAACATCCTCGTGACCGAGGCGATCATCGCCGAGCCCGCCGAAGAAGGCGGAGCCGGAATGCCCGCCATGCCCGACATGGGCGGAATGGGCGGCATGATGTAAGAAGTCTCTTCCGAGACTTCGCCGGACCTTCGGGAACGGCAGACAAAGGCCCGGGGCTTGCCCCGGGCCTTTGTCGTTCTACCAACCTCTGCGCACGCTCTGGCAACGATTTCTAGTGATAGTCACTAGAAATCGTTGCCAGAAGGCGCGGATGCTCCTCGGGGGTTGTCTACATGTGGTCGATCAGGCTGCCGGCGCTGATGTTGACCGTGGCCGCGGTCATGGTTCTGGCCTTGTCCGAGGCGATGAAGGCGGCGGTGTCGCCGACGTCCCGGAGGGTCGCGGCGCGGCCGAGCATGGTCGCTCCCACGATTCCCTCGCGGATCGCGTCCTTCGCCTCGAAATCATCGGAGATCGCCTCGGGAACGCCGCCGGAGCGCATGGTCACGACCCGGATCCCGTACTCGCCCAACTCCATCGAGAGCTGCCGCCGCATCGATTCCATCGCTTCGAAACCGGTCTGCAGACCCCCGAGGCTGTAATTCCTCACCGGATCGCCGGATCCGCCGAAGATCATGATCACACCGGACCCCTGCCGCTTCATGTGCCGCGCCGCCGCGCGGGAGGTGAGAAACAGGCTGCGGACCCCGTTTACCACCGGTGCCAGGTAGTCCTCCAACTCCATCTCGACCATGGGTGTTCCCTGCACGTCACCGTGGGTGATCGCGTTGAAGCTGATGTCGAGACCCCCGGCCTCCCCGACCACCATGTCGGCGTGGGCGTCGACCGCCTCGGGGTCCTGCGCGTCGAGGACCGCGACTTCGGCCCTCCCTCCATCCGCACGGATATCGGTGGCGGTCGCGCCGAGCGTCCTCTCGGTCCGGCCGGCGAGAAACACCCGTGCGCCTTCGGCGGCGAATGCCCGTGCGGCCGCTCCGCCGATCGATCCGCCCCCGCCATAGACCACCGCGTTCTTGCCTTGAAGCAACATCTCAACCTCCGAGTTAGCTTGCCGTCAGAGGGTAAGACCTGCCCGGAGGCCGAGAATCATCGGCGGGCGTGGCCGTAGGCGTACTGCATGTAGCGCGGATTCCTCAGCTTGTTCTTGATGACCCGCAGGGCGTTCGGGTAGTTGTACGGATTGAAGATGTCCTCGGCGCCGCCGAAACCGCGGTAGTAGTTGAACATCCGCACCCGTGGACGTTTCTCCATCCACTTGAAAACCTGGCGGGTGAAGGTGACATTGTCCGAACCGGCGACACCCCACTCGGTCAGCCCGACCGGCTTGCTCCGCCAGCGCTTGGCGGCGAAGAACTTGTTGAGGTCCTTCCAATGGGGGTAGTTCGAGTAGAAATCGACCCCGGCCCAATCGACGAAATTGGCTCCGGGCCAGTAGTTGCCGGGCCAGTTCCCCTTCACTCTCGGGGACCCGGCGGGCAGGGTGCTCCACACGATCGCGACCGGCGGGGCGGGCAGCGCGGTCGGCCGGGAACCGTTCGCGAAAACCATCGGCGGCATGCCGAGACGGACGAGCTTGCGGTCGATCTGACCGGTGGGAAGTCCGCCGCGCACGATCACCGAGATGCGCTGGAACGCCTTGCGGTACCAGTAGGTGGTGTGGTCGCCGCCCTTCTGGGCACCGGAACAGTTGACCGCCGAGTACGGGTTCAGGCAGCGATTCGGCTCCCCCAAGGGGCGGATGTACGAACGAAGGTCCTTCTCGGTGAAGAAACGGTTGATCTCCAACAGATAGGCGTCACCGACTCCGGTGGCGATCTGCCTGGGCGTGATCAGCTCGGCCCGGGTCTCGTCGTCAGCGGTCGAGATGTGAAGCATCGGACGGACCTCGGCGTTCTGCCAGCGCCTGTAGGCGAGATTCAGGCCATTGCCCCAGGGATGGAAGGTCTGCAGGACCGCGGGATGGAATCCCACCGCGGCGGCGAAATTCTGGAATCCGTCGAGCGTCCCGTTGTCGCTCACCCCGGTCATCACCTTGCCCGCGGGCGGCCCGAGAACGGCGGCATTCGACGCCTGCGCCGGAATCAGGAACAGGGCGGAGATCAGCAGGGCCGGGATCAGCCTGGCTAGCGGCTTCAGGTCCATCAAGGGTTGGAACAGGGTAGGACCCCTGTCGTTGCGGTGAAGGCTCAGGCCGGTTCCGAAAGCACGTCGGCCATCGAACGCGGGGATATCCCAAGCGCCTCCAGGTCGGCGGTGCCTCGCTCCGAAGTCATCGACACGCGCATCAGCTCCGCCTCCTGCCAGGTGGCGAAAACCGTCTCCTTGAAGATCCGGTGAAGGGTGCTCAGACCGAGGTGAACCACCGGCAGCGGAATGTGAAGCAGCGGCCGTGGCCTGCCCGAAAGGCGTCCGACCAGGGTCGACATCTGGGAGTAGCTGAGAGTTTCCGGGCCGACCAGATCACAGATCTCACTGCCGGGCCTGTCCATCGAGGCGAGCACCGCCCGCGCCGCGTCGTCGGCCCACACCGGCTGATAGATCGATCTGCCGTCACCGGAGACGGGAATCGCCGGCAGGAAGGAGAACCGACGCAGCAGGGTGATCCAGGGGTCGGAGTGATCGAACACGATCGAGGGCCTGAAGATCTTGGTCTCCATGGGGGACGCCAGCAGGGCCTGCTCGGCGATCCACTTGGCACGGAAGAAGCGGGTGCGCTGGACCGAGGAGGCGTTCAGCGCGCTGAAGAAGACGAATCGCTTGACCCCGGCGCGTTCGGCGGCCTCCAGCAGGCGCACCGTCGCCAGGCCGTTCAGTTCCTCGACCCGGTAGGGCGGCTGATCGCGGATCGAGGCGGCCAGATGGATCACGGTGTCGACCCCGCGCATCGCCTGCCGCAGCAGATAGGGGTCCGACAGTTCGCGCAGATCGCCCATGGTGATCTGGACGTTGACCCGCTGGTCGCCGAGCTTGCGTGGTTCGCGAACCAGGCAGCGGACGTCTTCGCCCGATTCGAGCAGGCGGGGCAGGAGGCGGGAACCGATCGAGCCGGTCGCTCCGGTCAGAAGTATCAAGAGGCTTGGGGTGGTTGGACCTGCATGCTCATCAGTCTAGTAGTCGGCATTCACCGGCCGACCGGACCAAGCGCTGCGGAGGGGCAGGGTCTAAGATGACAACCCATGAGCTACGTAATCGCCGAACCATGCATCGGAACCAAAGACAATTCGTGTGTCGAGGTCTGCCCGGTGGATTGCATCCACCCGACCCCGGATGAACCCGATTACGAAAAGGTCGAAATGCTCTACATCGACCCGGACGAGTGCATCGATTGCGACGCCTGTGTCGAGGCCTGTCCCGTGGACGCCTGTTTCGCCGAGGACCAGCTGCCGGCCGAGTGGGCGAACTTCGCGGAGAAGAACGCCGAATACTTCAAGAACTGAGAATCAGTTCAGACAACGAAAAAGCGCCCCGGCCGGGGCGCTTTTTCGTGCAGCGGACGTGACTCAAATCAGGGGCGGCCACGGGTGAACTTGACGAACTTCCGCCAGGCCGGCTTGGCGACCAGCTTCTTGCCCTTGTGCCACTCGATCAGGCCGATCGTGTAACAGAAGCTGCAGTTGACGCCCTTGGGATCGGTGTCCTGCCAGGCGAACCAGTAGACGTTCTTCAGGCGCAGCTTGCGGCGATCCTTGATCAGGTACTCGAAGGCCGAGCTGAGCTGCCTCGCCTGGGCACCCTTGCTGCCCTTCAGGAACGAGTTCGTCGCGGGGCCGGAACCCCAGCCGATCTCGGTGACCTGGATCGACTTCGAACGGAAGCCGGCATCGATCGCGGCCCTGCGGAACTGCTTCATGATCTGCTTCAGCGTGGAGGTGTCCTTGGCGTAGGGATGGAGTGCCAGGGAATCGACGCTGCTTTTCTTCGAGTACCTGGCCAGCTTCCGGACGAAGTCGGTCGCGTCCATCGCCTGGCGCTTCGAGCCCTTGGGCCTCGCGAACAGGCCGGAGACGACCACCTCGGCCTTGGGATCGTTGTTGTGGATCACCCGGGCCGAAGCATCGAGCAAGCGGCCGTACTTGGCCGGTGACACCGGTGTCGCGAAGTAGTGGAAGTTCGCCTCGTTCCAGATCTGCCACTCGCGTACCGGAGTTTTCGGCAGCTTGGACTGGACCTGGTGCGGCTCCTCCCAGAACTCGCCGTCGCTTCCGTAGCGCTGGACGGCGGCCTTCACGAACTTCCGCCACTTGTCGAGCTGGTTGCCGTTGGCGACGGGAAGGTTGGTGGTGCGCTTGCTCATCCAGGCCGGAGTCGCGTAGAGCGTGGGCATGATCCGCACTCCCTCTCGCGCGGCGACCCGGATCGTCTCGTCGAGCGCTCCCCATTCGTACTTCTCCGCCGACCGGGGCTGGATCAGATCCCAGCCGACCGCCACCCGGACCGACTTCACCTTGCCGCGCTTCATGCGCTGCGTGTCGAGCCGGTTGAGGCCCTCCTGCGGCACGATTCCGAGGAACCCGCTGGGCGCCTTCGGCACCGCCCGGGCCGGTGCGGCCAGGGTCGCGGCGCCGACAAGGCAGCACAGGGCGACGGCCGCCACGAGGGCGGTGAGGATTGACATGGACGACTTTCCCGTAGGGAGAATGCGTTTGGTCTCGATCATCACGTTGCTCATGCAACAGGACCGGGGCCGCATCGTTGCGGCCCGGCCGTGGAATTTTCGGTTCTTCTACTGAAGAACGGGCAGTTCGCGGGCCTTCGACCCGAGCTTGGGCGCCGCCGGCGCGGGTGTGGCGGCGGCCGTCTGCAGCATCGGCAGGTCACGCGGAGACATCGACACGATGCGCTTCGCGATCTCGTTGATCGCCTTGCCGGCCGGTGAATCCGGCTTCTCGACCGCGAGGGGCGTGCCCACGTCGGCATGCTCGCGAAGCTCTTCCGAAAGCGGGATCTGGCCGAGCAGCGGCACGCCGATCTCGTCGGCCAGGAGCTGGCCGCCGCCCTCGCCGAAGATCGAGAACTTCTCGCCGGTCGGGGTCGTGAATCCGGACATGTTCTCGATCACGCCCATCACCTCGAGATCGACCTTGTTCGCCATCTCGACCGAGCGCCGGGCAACCGATTGCGCGGCGGGCTGCGGGGTGGTGACCACCGTGAGCTTGGCCTGGGGCAGGAGCTGGGCCAGGGTCATGGCGATGTCGCCGGTGCCCGGAGGCAGGTCGAGCAGGAGGTACTCGAGCTCGCCCCAGGCGACATCCTCGAGGAACTGCTGGAGTGCCTTGTGGAGCATCGGGCCGCGCCAGACAACCGCCGAGTTGTCCTCGACGAAGTAGCCGATAGACATCGTCTTGACACCGGATGGGGCTTCCGGCGGAAGGATCTTGCGTTCCCCGTTCACGTCCGGCTTCACGTCGATCCCGAGCATGCGGGGGATCGAGTAGCCGTAGACGTCGGCGTCGAGCGCGCCGGTGGCGTGGCCCTGCGCCTGGAGCGCCGCCGCGAGGTTCGCGGTCATGGTCGACTTGCCGACGCCGCCCTTGCCGGAGGCGACGCAGATCACGTTGTTGACCTGGGCCAGTGCGCCCTGCGGTAGCTTGCCACGGCCGAGGGTCTGCTGAAGGTTGCCCTTCTCCTCGTCGGAGAGCACGTCGAAGCCGACGCCGACACCGGTCACGCCCTCGAGCGAAGAGACCTGAGTGACGACCGCGTCGTGAAAGTGTGAGCGGATCGGACAGCCCGGGGTGGTCAGCGAGACGGTCACGTCCACCTTGCCATCCTGCTTGATGTCGATCGAGCGGACCATGCCGAGTTCGACGATGTTGCGGCGCAATTCGGGGTCGATCACCGCCGTGAGCTTCTCTGTCACCTGTGCTTCTGAGGGTAGGGCCATACCTCAATTCTGGCAGAGAGGGGGAGAGTTTCCCGCGTCCGGCTCTTCAAGGGGACATACGCCACTACCCGAGGAGTCGAAGATGGGAAAGAAAACGTTCGCGATTCTGCTGTTGATCACCGCCGGATTCGCCGCGCTGGCGGGCCTGACCGCGGCGGATGCGGGCGCGGTCAGGTACACGGTCACGCAATGCGGCTGGCACGTCGGACAGGACGCCGCCTGGGCCGACACGAGCGCGGACAAGTTCCTGAGGAGCTCCTACTGCCAGACGCCCGAGTCGGCCGATCCCTTCGACGGGGTGCATCTGAGCAGCCAGACCCGCGACTCGGCGAGCACGGTCGCGGGAACGCGGTTCGCCCGCTGGCGCTGGCAGGCTCCGCCCGGTACCGGGATCGTGACGGTCGATGGGCAGCGGTGGCAGGTGCTGCGGGACGGATTCCAGCATCGCATCGGCGGGGTCGACCCGGGCGGTGATTTCGAGCCGTTCGCGCAGCTCACCTCGACCGACACCGTCAAGCGCGGCTTCGCCTCGTCTTTTTCACCCTTCGCGAAAGCGGTCGAATCTCGCCTGCTCTGCGCAAAGGCCGAGGACAAGCTCTGTTCCGCGAGTTCGAACTCGTCGGCGGGTGTTCGCGGCCTGACCATCACGCTCGACGATTCGCTGAAACCCGGAGTCTCGGCCGGCGGTCCGCTCACCGGTGGTGAGTGGCTGCGGGGATCGCAGGCCGTCACCTACTCGGCGGGAGATACCGGGTCGGGGATCCGCTTCGGACAGACCTTCGTCGACGGTGCGCAGCGGGCACAGACCGAGCACGGCTGTGCCAAGGCGTTCATCGCGGGCCAGTGGCGCGGCACGGAGATGCAGCCCTGCTCGGGCGGTGCCTCGGGAAGTCATGCGGTCCAGACGGCCGGGCTCAGCGATGGTCCCCACCAGCTTCGCCAATGCGCGGTGGATTTCGCCGGGAACACCGGCTGCGCGGCCGATCTGACGATCCGGACCGACAACACGGCGCCCGCCGCGCCCCGGGCCCTGAATGTGGACGGCGGTGAGGGCTGGCGCCGGGAGAACGGCTTCCGTCTCGGCTGGTTGGAACCGGACCAGGGCCGGGCGGCACCGATCGCGTCGTACGGGTACCGGATGGCGGGTCCGGGTTCCGGCACCGATCCGGCCTGGCGGTTCGGGAACGGCTCGACCGAGAGCATCCGGGTTCCGGGGCCGGGTGAGTTCCGCGTCTCGGTGTGGCTCGCGGACCGGGCCGGGAACACGGATCCGAGGGCGAGTGAGGAGGCGGTGCTTCGCCTGGATGACGTCGCTCCGACCGCCTACTTCGTCGAGCCGCCGTCCGAAGATCCCGACCGTCTGCGGGTCGCGATCTCCGACGAGCATTCCGGCCCCGCGGGAGGAACCATCTCCTTTCGCCGCCAGGGTGAGGATGAGTGGAGGAGGCTGCCGGCCGAGCAGGGCGGCGATTTGGCGGGGCGTCATCTGGAGGCCCGGTTTCCCTCGGAAGATCTTGAGCCCGGTATCTACGAGTTCCAGGCGAGGGTGCTCGACCTGGCGGGAAACGGTGCCGTGACCGAGCGGCGGGGCAACGGTTCGGCGATGACCCTGACGGTCTCGCCCAAGGTCGAGCCGGAGCTCTCGGCCCGGCTGTCGAGGAAGGGCGAAAGTTCCCCGAGGATGGTCGTGCCGTTCGGGGAGGCGGCCACGGTCACGGGGAGGCTTTCGACTCCCGGTGGGGCCGGAATCGCCGGGCAGACGATCAGGGTCGAGCAGCGGCCGTCGCCCGGATCGATCGTGCAGACCAGCTCCGAAGTTACGCAGACCGACGCGCATGGCGGCTTCGTGGTCGCGGTCGCGCCGGGAGCGTCCCGGACCCTGTTCGTGCGGTTCGACGAGACCAGGAAACTGGCCGGGGCGGCCGTGGGGCCCCTCGAGTTCAGGGTCAAGGGGTCGATCAGGCTGAATGCCGTTCCCCGGGCTCTGCGAACCGGGCGGAGATTGAGGCTGAACGGTTCGGTCGACATGCGCTGGACGGCCCGGCAGGAACGAGGCAGTCTCGTGGCGATCCAGTACCTCGAGCGGACCTCCGGACTGTGGCGGCCGGTGCTGGTGGCCCGATGCGACCGGCTCGGCCGGTTCCAGCGGACCTACCGGTTTCGCTACATCACCGGCTCGGCGCGGATCCGGCTGCGCGCGGTCCTGCTGCCGTCCCAGAATTTCCCGTTCGAATCCTCGGCATCGAAGGCGGTGACGGTCCGGGTGAAGGGCCGTGGGGCCGGGGAGCGGAGGGACAGGGTCTGAGTGGGGCCGGCCCCGGGGCCGGCGACAGGGAGCCGGCCCGGCACGAGGCCGGGCCGGTCCCGCTCAGTGGTGCCTACAGACCGAAAACGCCGATCAGCACGGGCAGCGCGATGGCTGTCCCGGCGATACCACCGACCACGTAGGCAATGACGGCGCGAACGCCTGTCGTTTCGACTACGGGGGCTACTACTGGTGAGTTCAGATCCATTGTCGCCTCCTTCTTCGTCAGGCCTACGGGGTTAGCTGACGGGCTCGCGCTGAAGAAGCTGCGCTACGGACCTGGGTCCGATTCGCCCCCGAGGATCGGCCTTCGCCTCACCTCAATGGGTCCCCCGCTCCGGAACCATGTGGGTCCGGACTCGGCAGTTCACATCTGAACGATCTCGATACTAGCCGATTCGCGGGCGGGCTCGAGATGCCTGCCGGTGGTGCTCAGGGACCGAAGCGGGCGGCGCAGCGCTGGATCCTGGCGATGTCCTGATTCGAGTTCTGGACGCATCTGAGGAGCCGCTGCTGTTTCCTGCCGGAAGTTGTCGTTATCGATCGTTTGATCTGGACCTGGCTGAACTTGCGGTTCGTCGTGTTCGAACCGTCGAATGCCCGGTTGACCTCTTCCATGGCGCTGGAGATGTTCGCGTTGACGCCCTTGGTCACGTTCTCGGTCGTGTTCAGGACCGGCTTGAGGATGAACACGTAGACGAGCGCCAGCGTCGCGGCCAGGACGGCGATTCTCACGATGGCTGTGACCAGCGTTCCCCCGATTTGCATGTGGGAAAGCCTAGCGCCCATAATGACGTCAAGGTGAAACCAGAGGATTTCCTTGAGATAGACAGGCTGCTTTCCGACGAGGAGCGCCTGATCAAAGAGACGGTCGCCCGCTACGTCGACGAGAAGTATCTGCCGGGCGTGAACGAGCATTTCGAGCGGGGCACGTTCGACACCTCGGTTCCGGGGGCGCTCGGAGATCTGAACGTTCTCGGCATGCATCTGAAGGGCTACGGCTGTGCCGGATCGAGCGCGGTCGCGTACGGGATCGCGTGCATGGAGCTCGAGGCGGGAGACAGCGCCCTGCGTTCCTTCTGCTCGGTGCAGGGGTCACTTGCGATGTTCGCGATCTGGAAGTACGGATCGGAGGAGCAGAAGCGGCGTTGGCTGCCCGAGATGGCGGCGGGCCGCATCATCGGCTGCTTCGGCCTGACCGAGCCCGACTCCGGTTCGGATCCGGCCAGTATGCGCACCAAGGCGGTCCGCGACGGTGACGACTGGATCCTGAACGGGGCGAAGATGTGGATCACTTCGGGCACGATCAGCGGCGTCGCCGTGGTCTGGGCGAGAACCGAGGCCGGGGTCGAGGGGTTCCTTCTCGAGCCGGGAATGGATGGGTTCACCGCGCCCGAGATGCACGGCAAGCTCTCCCTGCGAGCCTCGGTCACGTCCGAGTTGATCTTCGATGACGTCAGGGTTCCGGACGCGAACCGCCTGCCCGGCGTCCAGTCGCTCCGGGGTCCGCTCAGCTGCCTGAACGAGGCCCGGTACGGGATCGTGTGGGGAGTGGTCGGCGCGGCCCGTTCATGCTTCGAGGCGGCGCTCGAGTACTCGCTGACCCGTGAGCAGTTCGGCAGGCCGATCGCCTCGTTCCAGCTGACCCAGGACAAGCTCGCCGATATGGCTGCCGGAGTCCAGCAGGGCTATCTGCTCGCGCTCCACCTGGGCCGCCTGAAGGACGAGGGCAAGATCACGACCGAGCAGATCAGCATGGGCAAACGCCAGAACGTGAGGATGGCCCGCGAGGTGGCGGCCACGGCCAGGGGCGTGCTCGGGGCCAACGGAATCACCCTCGAGTACCCGGTCCTGCGCCACGCCAACAACCTCGAGTCGGTCTTCACGTACGAGGGAACGGACGAGATCCACACATTGAGCATAGGCAAGGCCCTGACGGGAATCTCAGCCTTCACGTAGAAGTCCCACCGCCCAGAACACCCCGAGGGTTCTGTCTGCCGATAGCCGAGATATGGAGGGCAAGAAGATCGACAGAACACCCGACGCGACATGGGGCGCCACCGAGTCATGGGCGCAGGCTGGGGTGGGTCCTAGCGCGGGTACTTCTTGGCGAACTTCGGGAAGCTCGACTTCATCACGTTGCGCTTCACGATCTTCCGGCTCTTGGGGAAGTTCTGGATCCGGAACTCGTTCGAGGTGCCGAAATCCTGGTAGTAGACGAGCATCTTCGCCTGTTCGCGGGTGCGCATGAAACGGAAGATCTTCTTGACGTAGCCGGGCTTGTCGGATCCCCAGAGGCCCCACTCGGTGAGGGCGAACGGCTTGTTCTTGCCGATCGCGAACTTGGCGTAATAGCGCTTCAGGTCACGCCAGCTTCCGTAGCGGGAGTAGAAGTCGGTGGCGACCCAGTCGACCCAGTCCTTGCCCGGCCAGTACTTGCTCGGCCGGTTCGTGGGTACGGTCGGCGATCCTCCCGGGAGCGGGCTCCAGATCAGGGCGACCGGAGCGGTCGGCAGGCGCCGGGGCAGCTTGCCCTTCTTGCGCAGCTTCTGGATCTTGGGCAGCCCGATGTCCTTGAGATCCGCGTTGATCGATCCGCGCTTGCCGCCTCCGCGCACGATGATCGCGATCCGCCGGAAGGCCGACTTGTACCACTTGAAAGCGTAGGAACCGCCGCGAACATTGCCCGAGCAATCGACACCGGCATAGGCGTTCAGGCAGCGGTTCGGCTCGCCCATCGGCCGGATGTAGGCCCGGATCCTCTTGCGGTCGAGGGCGGTGTTGAGCCGCAGCAGGTAGTCGTCGCCTCGGCCGAGGGCGATCTGGCGGGGCGTGATCAGCTCGGTGCCGTCGTCGGCGCGGGTGGTGATGTGAAGCATCGGACGGGCCCTGACCGACTTCCAGCGCGGCATCGCCTGGTGGAGGCTGTTGCCCCAGGGATGGAAGGTCTGGATGACCGGGGGATGCTTGCCGACAGCGCGGGCGAAATCCCGGAACTGGCTGGCCTCACCGGTGTCGGTCACACCGAGATAGGTTTGGCCCGACGGGGGCGTCAGCGTGCGGGCCCCGGCCTGAGAGGTCAGGGAGACCCAGCCGACCGTCGCGATCAGCACGAGGGTGACGGCGAGGGCAGGGGCGTTTGTCTTTCGGAGAATGGCTAGAGGCATCACAGGTCGCAACCGGAGTTCGACCCGATGGTTGCGCCGAAGCAGCATAGGAACTTGCCGGGCGCAGCTCTCATGCGAAAGCGCGCCTGCAAGATGTCTTCCACGGGATTCACACGAAATGAGAAGGCCGCTCTCCTTTTGGGCGTATTCTTGTCGCAAGCGGCGGAAACGGGTTCCGCAACGCAATCGAGGAGACGGGGTGAGCAGTGAGCGAAGACTTTGAAGAGATGGGGCCGATCGATTATCTGGTGGTCGAATGGCCGGACCGCCAGCCCACGGGAGAGGCGGCTCCGTACCTGCTTGATCTGGTCGATCGCGGACTGATCCGCATTCTCGATCTGGCTTTCATCGTCAAGACCGAGGAAGGCGTGGTCGAGTCGGTGGAGATCAGCGCGCTCGGCGCGGCCGCGGACGATCTGTCGGCCTTCGAAGGAGCCTCGTCGGGGCTGCTGACCGACGACGATTTCACCGAGGCCGGCCTCGCGCTCGAGCCCGGAACCTCGGCCGCGCTGCTCGTCTACGAAAACCGCTGGGCGGCCCCGTTCGCCTCGGCCGTGAGGCGATCCGGCGCACAGCTCGTCGCCAGCGGCCGGATCCCGGTCCAGGCTCTCGAAGCGGCACTTGACGCCGCCGAAGCCTGAGTTTCCACAACGCCCAACAGGAGGATCAGAAATGCCAGGACTACTCAGAGGCGTCGCCCGCACCGCGGTGATCGCCGGTACCGCCACCACCGTCAGCAACCGCGTTTCCCGCAGGCAGGGTCAACGCTGGGCCGAACAGGACGCGCAGGCCGCGATGCAGCAGGCCCCGCCCCAGGCCGCGGCTCCGGCCCCCGCCGCCGCGGGAGCCGACCCGATCGAGCAGCTGAAGAAGCTCGGCGAGCTGCGCGACAACGGCATCCTCACCGAGGAGGAGTTCGCCGCGGAGAAGGCGAAGGTCCTCGCCGGCTGAGCGCCGGCCACCGGACGGCACGGCACCGCCCCCGGCGGCCTCTCGGGCCGGGGGACGGGGCTTGCCAAGATATGGACATGAGCCAGCCGGTCACCGAAGAGGAGTTCGAGGGGATGATCGCCGACGCGATCGACAACCTGCCCGACCAGTTCCGCGAGATCATCGAAGGAGTCGCGGTCGTCGTCTCCGATCTGGGTGAGGAACACCACGCCTACGGCATGTACTACGGCGACGGCATGTCCCGGGATTTCTACGAGGACCGGATCGTGATCTACCGTGACACCCTGACCCGCGATTTCGGCCACGACCGCAATCTGCTCGCCTCCCAGGTCGAGCGCACCGTGCGGCACGAGCTCGGGCATCACATCGGCTTCAAGGAAAGCGGCGTGCGCGACCTGGGGCTGTGAGTTCGGACGGTCTGTAGGCTCAGACAATGTCCAAAGCAACGCTGAACACAAACGCCGGGGCCATCGAGATCGAGTTCTTTGACGAGGACGCGCCGAAGACGGTCGAGAACTTCCGCAAGCTCGCGGCCGACGGCTTCTACGACGGCCTCGGTTTCCACCGCATCATCAAGGACTTCATGATCCAGGGCGGCTGCCCCCAGGGCACCGGCACCGGTGGCCCGGGCTACACCTTCGAGGACGAGTTCAACCAGCACAAGGTCGTCCGCGGCGCGCTGGCGATGGCCAACGCCGGCCCGAACACCAACGGCTCGCAGTTCTTCATCGTCACGATCCCGGCCGCCGATTGGCTCGACGGCAAGCACACCGTTTTCGGTGAGGTCGTGAGCGGTATGGACGCGGTCGACGCGATCGAAGCCTCCGACACCGACGCGCGCGACAAGCCGCTCGAGCCGAAGGTGATCGAGTCGATTGACCTGAGCTGACGCTCAGCAGCAGCGATGATGCTCCTTTTCTGCTCCCGATGGGCGCAGAAAAGAGAGCATCATCCGTTGTGCACCAGGGCTTCGGGCGTCAGCTCGGCCGGCGAGTTGAAGCCGGAAAGAGCCATGGCCAGGTCATAGTCGGCGAGGGTCGCCTTCAGCACCTTCTCGACTCCCGCCTGGCCCTCCAGTGCCAGCCCCCAGATGTAGGGGCGGCCGAGCAGGACCGCGTCGGCGCCGAGCGCCAATGCCTTGACGATGTCGGAACCGGTGCGGATACCGCTGTCGAACAGGATCGGGATCCGGCCGTCAACGGCTTTCGCGACCCCGGGTAGCGCGTCGATGCTGGCGATCGCGCCATCCACCTGGCGGCCGCCGTGATTGGAGACGATGATCCCGTCGATCCCGATCTCGATCGCCTGCCGGGCATCGTCCGGATGCTGGATTCCCTTGATGAGCAGCGGCAGCGAGGTGTGCCGGCGCAGCCACTCGATGCGATCCCAGGTGAGCGCCGGGTTGACGTATGAGCCGATGTAGTGGCCGGTGGCCATGCCCGGGTTCTCCTCCGGTGTCTCGTCGAGCGCGGCCCGGAAGGCCGGATCGGAGAAGAAGTTGGCGACGCCGACCTGGTTGATGAAAGGCAGCCAGGCGTTCTGCAGATCACGGGTCTTCCAGCCGGGAATGAAGGTGTCGACCGTGATCACGATCGCCTTGTATCCGGCGGCCTCGGCCCGCTTGACCATCGAGGCGGTGATGTCGTCGTCGTTGGTCCAGTAGAGCTGGAACCAGCGTTCGCCGTCGCCGTTGGCCTCGGCGATCTCCTCCATCGTCTTGTCGGCCGCGGTGCTGGTGATCCAAGGCAGGCCGAGCTCGGCCGCGGCGCGGGCCGAAGCCAGCTCGCCGTCCTCGTGGGCGAGGGTCTGCACCCCGATCGGGGCCAGCATCACCGGGGCCGGCATCTTCGTGCCGAGGATCTCGGTTTCGTGGGAGCGGTTGCTGACGTCGCGCAGCATGCGAGGCACGATCCGCCAGCGGTCGAAGCCCTCCCGGTTGTACTTCATGGTCAGCTCGGATCCGGCGGCCGCCGCGATGTAGCCGGCGTTGCGGTCGTCCATCGCCTCGGCGGCGGCAGCTTCGAGCGCGCCGGTCTCCAGGGGCAGGCTCGGCAGCTCGCCGCCCAGCCCCTTCAGGTAGATCTCCTTGAAATGGTCGCCGTACTTCGGTTCGGGGATGCTCAAGTGATCGACTCCGATCTGGTGATGTCGTCTTCCTGCGCGTCTATGTAGATCACCCGGTCGCCGGCCTCCAGGGGCAGGCAGCGGGCGTCGCCGGGACGCAGGACCTTGTCGCCGCGGACGACCGCGATCGCGGTCTCGCCGCGTTCCCGGTCGAGTGGTTCGCCGTGGGTCTCGATCGTGCGTTCGTCGATGTCGAGACCGTCGCCGAAGGTCAGAAGGTCGTTGACGACCCGGGCCGCCTCGGGTGCCTCGGCGGCCATGCCGAGGATCCTGCCGGCCGAGCTGGAGGACACGATCACCTCGTCGGCCCCAGAGGATTTCAGCAGCTCCACGTTCACCTCTTCGCGGCAGGACGCGACGATGGTCGCCTTCGGCGCGAGTTCCCGCACCCGGAGGACGGTGAGCACTGACTGCTCATCCGAGCTGAGCGCCACGATCACGGTCGAGGCGTGGGGGACGCCGGCCGCCTTCAGGACGTCGAGGTCGTAGGCCGAACCGAGGATGCCGTTGACGTCGACCGAGTTGGCGACTTCCAGCGATTCCTCGGAGGTGTCGATCGCGACCGCCGGACAGTCGTCCTGATGGTTTCGCAGGTACTCGAGCGCCGAGCGGCCCTTGATCCCGAAACCGCAGACCACGATGTGGTCGTGCAGATCCTTCTGCCAGCTTTTCAGGCGGAACATGAATTTCGATTTGTCGGCCAAGACCTGAAGCGTAGTTCCTACCAGCAGAATCAGGAACAGGACCCGCAGCGGGGTGATCACGACGGTCGTGATGAAGCGGGACCACTGGGTGTCGGGCACGATGTCGCCGTATCCGGTGGTGGTGATCGTCACGGTCGCGTAGTAGAAGGCGTCGATGAAGGTGAGCGGGTTGTCGCCCCGGGCGTCGTAGTAGCCGTCGCGCCCGATGTAGGTGATCATCGTGACCAGCAGCAGCAGGCAGACGGCCAGCACGACACGGTGGATGATCGCCCGGAGAGGGTCCGCGCTGACGCTCACGAACTTGAACCGATCGAGTGGGATCGGCTGCGGCTGCGGTTTCTTCTTGTCCCCGGACAACGCTGGCAGCATAGTCGCGCCGAGGGGTGACACCCGGGATAGAGGCCCCCTGCCGCGGAAGGCAGATACCCTGTGGGGTCGATGCCCAGCGCCGAAAAAGACAACTTCACAGAAGGTTTCGCGCCCGTCACCTACGAGCAGTGGGCCGAGGCGGCGACCAAGGGGGACGACGGCGCCGAGCTGGCGACGGTCCTCGAAGACGGACTCGAAGCCAAGTGGCTCTATACCCGTGAGGACGCGCTCGCGCCCGATCCGGCGGGTCTGCCGAACGAGGCGCCCTTCGTGCGCGGCACCCGCGCCGGCCGCCACTGGCAGATCCGCCAGGTTCACGGCCATCCCGACCGTTCGGCCGCGAACCGCGAGATCCTCGAGGATCTGAACGGTGGCGTAACCGAGGTCACCCTCGCCTTCGACCGGGCGGCCCGTCACGGCCTCGGCCCCGACTCGCCTGATTTCGAGAAGGAGCGCGGCCTCAACGGCATCGGCATCTCGAATCTCGACGATCTCAGCATCGTGCTCGACGGCGTCTATCTCGACATGGCCGGCATCGCGCTCGACGCCGGGGCCGCCACCCTGCCCGCGGCGGCTCTGCTCGCCGCCCATTGGCGCGAGAACGGCATCGCGCCCGATCAGGCGATCGCCTCGTTCCGGGCCGATCCGCTCGGAACTCTCGCCCGCGAGGGCAGCCTGCCCTTCTCCCCGGAGGATGGTTTGGCCAGGGCCGCGAACCTGGCGCTGGAGACCAGCCGCACCTACGCCAAGGTGCGCGCCCTCGGGGTCGACACCAACGCCTACGTGGAAGCCGGGGCCAGCACCGCCTGGGAGCTCGCGATCTCGATCGCCACCGCGGTCGAGCATCTGCGGGCCGGAATCGAAGTCGGCATGGACCCGGCGACCACCGCCACGCAGATCGAGTTCAACCTCGGGGTAGGCCCGGACCAGTTCCTGGAGATGGCCAAGTTCCGCGCGATCCGCCGCCTCTGGGCCCGTGTGCTCGAGGAGTGCGGGGTTCCCGCCGCCGGACGCCATTCCGCCACCTACGGCCAGACCACGGCCCGCATGATCACGGCGGTCGATCCCTGGGTCAACATGCTGCGGGTCACGACCGGCACCTTCGCGGCCGGGACCGGTGGCGCCGACGGCATCACGGTCACTCCTTTCGACCGCGCGATCGGCCAGCCGGGGGATCTCGGCCGTCGCATCGCCCGCAACACCCAGATCGTGCTGCAGGACGAGTCCTCGCTCGGTCGCATCAGCGATCCCGCGGCCGGCTCCTGGTACGTCGAGGTGCTGACCGATGAGGTCGCTCAGGCCGCCTGGCAGCGCTTCACCGAGATCGAGCGTGAGGGTGGTGCCCTCGCGGCGCTGCGCTCCGGAATGATCGCGGCCAAGCTCACCGAGCAGGCAGATATCCGCGAGGACGAGCTGGCCCACCGGGTGCGTGTGATGACCGGCATCAACGAGTTCCCGCTGCTCGGCGACGACGGCACCTCGCCTGAGACCGTCGATCGCGAGGCCATCGCCAGGATCGACGCGGCCCGTCTCGCCGAACGTCCGGACATTTCCGGCCTCGACGGTCTGGCCTCGGTCCCGGCCGAGAACAGGCTCGAACGCGCGGCCGCTCTGGCCTCCGCCGGTGCCCGCATCGACGAGATCGGTGCCGCCCTCAACCAGGGTCTCGGCGGCGAGAGCGCGCTCGAGGCACCGATCGTGTCCCGTCCGGACTCCGCACCGTTCGAACGTCTTCGCACCGCGGCCCGCGAGCATGAGCAGGCGGGCAAGGACCGCCCGCAGATCTATCTGGCCTGCATGGGCGCGATCGCTTCCCACGTCAACCTGGCCAACTGGGCGAAGAGCTTCTTCGAGGTGTCCGGCATCGAGACCGTGCCCTCCGGCGCGCTGGACGGCAATGCCGATCAGGCGGCGACCTTCAAGGCAGGTGGTTTCACCATCGCCGCCGTATGTGCCAGTAAGCGTGAGACACCGGAAGACGTGGCCGACCTGGTCGAGCGCCTGCGCGAGGCCGGGGCGGAGTACGTCTACATGATCAATTCGACACCGGAACTGAACGAGGCCGCCGGGGCCGACGAGGTTCTGAAGAACGGCGTGAACATGGTCGAGGTCCTGACCGCCGCCCTCAATCGCCTCGGAGTGGAGGTCCCCTCATGAGCGGCATCAACGGTATTCCCGATTTCTCCGAGATCGAGCTGGGCGGTATCGAGACCGCCCCGGCCTCGGTCCGGGAACTCGACAAGGTCCTGAACGAGGCGGCGGCGCTCAACCCGAGCGGCGACGAGGTCCGGTGGGAGACCCCGGAGGGAATCGAACTGGATCCGGCCTACACCTCGGAGGCGACCGAGGGGCTCGACTTCCTCGACACCAAGCCCGGTTTCGCCCCGTACCTGCGCGGCCCGTACCCGACGATGTACGTCAACAAGCCCTGGACGATCCGCCAGTACGCCGGGTACTCGACGGCCGAGGAATCGAACGCGTTCTACCGCCGCAATCTCGCCGCGGGCCAGAAGGGCCTCTCGATCGCCTTCGACCTCGCGACCCATCGCGGCTACGACTCCGATCACGAGCGGGTCGCCGGTGATGTCGGCATGGCCGGTGTGGCGATCGACTCGATCTACGACATGCGCACGCTCTTCGAGGGGATCCCGCTCGAGGAGATGAGCGTCTCGATGACCATGAACGGCGCGGTGCTGCCGGTGCTTTCGCTCTTCATCGTGGCCGGTGAGGAACAGGGCGTGCCGCACGACCAGATCACGGGCACGATCCAGAACGACATCCTCAAAGAGTTCATGGTGCGGAACACCTACATCTATCCGCCCAAGCCGTCGATGCGGATCGTCTCCGACATCATCGGTTTCACCTCGAAGGAACTGCCGCGGTTCAACTCGATCTCGATCTCCGGCTACCACATGCAGGAGGCCGGAGCGAGCGCCGACCTGGAGCTGGGATACACGCTTTCCGATGGTGTCGAGTACGTGAAGGCCGCGCTCGCCTCCGGGCTGGAGATCGACAATTTCGCGCCGCGGCTCAGCTTCTTCTGGGCGATCGGCATGAACTTCTTCATGGAGGTCGCGAAGATGCGGGCCGGCCGCCTGCTCTGGGCCAGCCTGATCAAGGAGTTCGGCCCGAAGAAGGACAAGTCGATGTCGCTGCGCACGCATTGCCAGACCTCGGGCTGGAGCCTCGCCGCGCAGGATGCGTACAACAACGTGGTCCGCACCTGTGTCGAAGCGATGGCCGCGACCCAGGGTCACACCCAGTCGCTCCACACCAACGCGCTCGACGAGGCGCTCGGGCTGCCATCCGACTTCAGCGCCCGGATCGCCCGCCAGACCCAGCTTTTCCTCCAGCAGGAGAGCGGCACCACCCGCGTGATCGATCCCTGGGCCGGCAGCTACTACGTCGAGTACCTGACCAAGCAGCTGGCGCTCAAGGCTCTCGCCCACATGAAGGAGATCGACGAGGCCGGCGGCATGACCGAGGCGATCGCGGCCGGCATCCCGAAGCTTCGCATCGAGGAATCGGCCGCCCGGACCCAGGCCCGGATCGATTCCGGCAAGCAGACCGTGGTCGGCGTCAACTCGTACCGGCCGGAGAACGACACCCTGGTCAACGTGCTGAAGATCAACAACAACGAGGTCCGTGAGGCCCAGCTCGCCAAGCTGAAGCGCCTGAAGGCGGAACGGAACGACGACGCCGTCCGCGAGGCCCTCGAGCACCTGACCAACGCCGCCCGCTCGGGTGAGGGCAACCTGCTCGACCTCGGGGTCAAGGCCGCCAGGGCTCATGCGACGGTCGGAGAAATCAGCCTGGCGCTGGAAAAGGAGTACGGTCGCCATGCGGCAGAGATCAGGTCCATCGCGGGTGTCTACCAACAGGAGGTCGGCGTGAGTTCCGAGTCTTTCTCCCAGACCAAGATGCTGGTCCAGGCTTTCGAAGAGGCCGAAGGACGCCGTCCGCGGGTGCTGGTCGCGAAGATGGGCCAGGACGGGCATGACCGCGGCCAGAAGGTGATCGCCACGGCCTTCGCCGACCTCGGCTTCGACGTCGACATCGGCCCGCTGTTCCAGACCCCGGAAGAGGTCGCCCGCCAGGCGATCGAGGCGGACGTCCATGTGGTCGGCGTGAGCACCCTCGCCGCCGGTCACCTGACCTTGGTCCCGGCGCTGCGCAAGGCGCTCGACGATCTGGATCGCAAGGACATCATGATCGTCGCCGGTGGAGTGATTCCCCCGGTCGACTTCGAGCCCTTGAAGGAGTTGGGCGCGGACCTGATCTTCCCGCCCGGAACCGTGATCGGCGAGGCGGCCGGTGAGCTGCTCGAGATGCTGATCGATCGGCTCGACCTCGATGTCCGGATTCCGGAGGCCACGATCTCCGACGGGCCGACCGCAGCCTGATGTCCGAGCGCCCCTCGGTCGAAGAACTGAAGGCGGGGGTCGAGAGTGGGGACCGGGGCGCCTTGTCGCGCGCGATCACGCTCGCCGAGTCGCGCCGTCCCGACGACCAGGAACAGGCCCAGGAACTGATCGCCGAGCTCCTGCCCCGTACCGGCAGGGCCCGGCGGGTCGGGATCACGGGTGTGCCCGGCGCGGGCAAGTCGACCACGATCGAGACGCTCGGCCTCTGGCTGATCGAACAGGGCCTGAAGGTCGCGGTGCTGGTGATCGATCCGTCCAGTGCCCGGACCGGTGGCAGCATCCTCGGTGACAAGACCAGGATGCAGTCGCTCAGCGTCAGCCCGAACGCGTACATCCGGCCCTCGCCCTCGGGCGGTGTGCTCGGCGGAGTGGCCCGCAAGACGCGGGAGGCGATGCTGCTCTGCGAGGCCGCCGGTTTCGATGTGATCCTGGTCGAGTCGGTCGGGGTCGGACAGTCCGAATCGGAGCTGGCCGAGCTGGTCGACAGTCTCTGCCTGCTGCTGGTTCCCGGCGCGGGTGACGAGCTTCAGGGGATCAAGCGGGGGATCATGGAACTTGCCGACCTGATCGTCGTGAACAAGGCCGATGGCGATCGTGTCCCACTGGCCAAGCGGGCGCGCGGTGACTACCGTCACGCGCTTCGCATGCTGCCGCCTTCGACTCCCGGCTGGGAGACGCCGGTGCTGATCGCCTCCGCCACCGAGAAGACCGGCCTGGCCGAGATCTGGGAGACGATCGAGAAGCATCGGGAGCTGCTTGAGGAGACCGGCCTGCTTCAGGAGCGGCGTCTGCGCCAGCAGCAGCGCTGGCTCTCATCGATGATCGAGGAGGCGGTGCTGACCGCTTTCTATGGCCGGGATGGGGTTCCGGAGGCGATCGCCGAGGCCGAGAAGGGCGTCGCCGACGCGAAGATCACCGTTCCCCAGGCGACGCTGAAGGTGATCGAGGCGGCGGGCCTGGGCTCGGCCGGGATCACCAAGGATTGAACTCAAAGCTCAGCATGCCCAAACTAGAGTTAAGTCACGCCTAAACTTTGATTTACTGTCGGTATGGAACCGACGGACCCGAAGGATGAGACGGGCGGGCTGACACGCAGGAAACTTCTGCGGCGAGCGGGGATCACGGCGGCCGCCGGAGGGGCCGGGGCCATCCTCGGATCGAAGGCCGCCGCGGCCGGTGAGAGCCACGACATGGCATCCATGGGCGAGGGGCAGATGGGAAGCATGGGTTCGGACGCCATGCTCCAGATGCATGCCGGCAACCACGAGGGTCCGACCTTCCGGGCCGGCACGATGGTGGACTACGCCGCCAACGGCTTCGATCCGACCGAGATCCTGCGGGACTTCGACTGGGGCCGGACCAGCAAGCTCCCGGACGGCCGCACCCTGCGCGAGTGGGACGTCAACGCGATCGACAAGGAGCTCGAGGTGGCGCCCGGCGTGATGTTCCCCGCCTGGACCTTCGATGGCAAGGTGCCCGGACCGACCCTTCGGGCGAAGGAGGGCGAGCGCCTGCGGATCAACTTCGGCAACGGCTCGGCCCATCCGCACACCATGCATTTCCATGGCATCCACCGGGCAGAGATGGACGGGGTCCCCGGGATCGGGGCGGGCCTGATCCAGCCCGGCGAGCGCACCGTCTACGAGTTCGAGGCCGAGCCGTTCGGCCTCCACCTCTTCCACTGCCACGCCGAACCGCTGGCCGAGCACATCGCCCGCGGCATGTACGGCACGATCATCATCGACCCCGAGCAGGGGCGGCCCCCGGCCGATGAGATGGTGATGGTTCAGGCGGGCTACAACACCACGCTCGACGGACTCGGCAACCAGCTCTACTTCGTCAACGGCATCCCCTTCGCCTACATGCACGAGACGGTCAAGGTGAAGCGGAACGAGCTGGTACGGGTCTACCTGACCAACCTGCTCGAGTACGACCCGGTCAACTCGTTCCATCTCCACGGGAACTTCTTCGAGTACTACCCGACCGGAACCCGGCTGGAGTCCTCCGAGTTCACCGACACGATCTCCCAGGTCCAGGGTCAGCGCGGCATCCTCGAGATCAAGTTCCCCTATCTCGGCAAGTACATGTTCCACGCCCACAAGACCGAGTTCGCCGAGCTCGGCTGGATGGGTTTCTTCGAGGTGATCGAGTGACACGCGGGCTTCAGAGGACACCGCTCTGGCTGCTCGGCCTGGGTGTGGTCGCCGTGGTCACGCTGGTTCTGTTCGCGATCGGATCGCTCGGCGGGGACACGCTGCCCGAGCGGAACGGCCCGCCGATCGAGGATCTGCGGGTCGAGAAGACGGTGTTGAAGCCGGGCGAGATCGATCTGACCCTGAGGAACGCCGGCCCCGACGCCGTGACCGTCGCCCAGGTCATGGTCAATGATTCATACGTCGATTTCAGTGGCGGGGAGCAACCGGTCGGCCGGCTCGGCGAGGAGACTCTCACGCTCGACTACCCGTGGGTGGAGGGGTCTCCCTACGAGATCGGCATGCTGACCTCGACCGGGGTGGTGATCCCGCACACGATCGCGGCAGCGGTCGAGACGCCGGAGGCGGGCGGCGACTTCATGATGTCGATGATCCTGATCGGGCTCTACGTCGGCGTGATCCCGGTGACTCTCGGCATGCTCGCCCTGCCGGTGCTGCGCCGCGGCGGCCGCCGCTGGACTTCGGCCCTGATCGCCTTCACGGTCGGTCTGCTCGGCTTCCTGGTGATCGACGGCACGCTCGAGGCGCTCGATCTGGCCGCCCAGGGTTCCGGGGCCTTCGGCGGCGGCGCACTCGTATTCCTCGGAGCCGGCCTGGCCTTCCTCGGCCTTTCCGGGCTCGATTCCTGGCTGAAGGCCCGCCGCGCCAGATCGAAGGCTTCGGGCGCGTCCGCCTGGCAGCTCGCGACGATGGTCGCGATCGGGATCGGCCTGCACAACTTCGGTGAAGGGCTCGCGATCGGCTCCGCCTATTCCATCGGCGAGCTCGCGCTCGGAACCTTCCTGATCGTCGGTTTCGCGGTGCACAACACAACCGAGGGCCTCGCGATCGTGGCACCGCTGGCTGAGGAGAAGGTGAGGCCCGTGCGGCTGCTCGGTCTCGGCATCGTGGCCGGAGGACCGGCCGTGTTCGGCGCCCTGATCGGCGGCTCGGTCTCCAGCGAGGAGCTGGCGGCGGGATTGATCGGCTTCGGCGTCGGAGCGATCCTTCAGGTGATCGTGCAGCTGGCCCCCGCGATGAAGGACAGGGCGGGCAAGTTGCTCAGCCCGGTCAACGCGGCGGCGATCGGCCTCGGAGCCCTGGTCCTCTACCTGACGGGCCTCCTGGTAGCCATCTAGAACCAAACCACCCCGGCACCCAAGGCCCTGGCAACGATTTCTAATGACAGTCATTAGAAATCGTTGCCAGGGCTTGTGGGTTTGGGGGTCGCTAAGTTTCCGGGACGATGATTGGACCCGACGACGCCGAGATCCGAGTGCTGGGCTGCCTGATCGAGAAGCAGAAGACCACGCCCGATCAGTACCCGCTCACCCTCAACTCCCTGCGGCTGGCCTGCAACCAGTCGACCAACCGCGATCCGGTGGTCGAGTACGACGAAGCGACCGTGCGCCGGGCGCTCGGGGAGCTCGGCCGGCGCCGCTGGATCCGCGGCGCCTCCGGTCACACCAGCCGGGCCCAGAAGTACCGGCATCTGCTCGACACCGAGCTGAAGCTGGACGACGACCAGATCGCGGTGCTGGCGGTGCTGATGCTGCGTGGCCCACAGACCCCGGGCGAGCTGAAGCAGCGGACCGAGCGGCTCTTCGCCTTCCACGATCTCGCCGCGATCCACACCACTCTCGACGCCCTGATCTCCCGGGATCTGGTCGAGCGCCTTCAGCGCCGTCCCGGCCAGAAGGAGGAGCGCTACCGGCAGCTGCTGGGCGGCGAGGCCGACGAAACCGAGGCGGCGGTGAGTCCCGCCGAAGGGATCGCCCACGCCGGCGATTCCGCTGATCGGAGCACGACCCCCGTGCGCCAACCACTGCCGGTCCCGGTCGACACCCCGGAGACCGAACGCATCGAACGCCTCGAGAGGGAGGTGGCCGAGCTGCGTGCGGAGCTCAACTCCTTGAAGGACCAGCTCGGCGCCTGAATAAGCTAGGCCTCGGAACTCGAACGAAGGAGGCCGCATGGAGGATCGGGAAGTACTCAGCCACATCGACGAGCTCGTTAAGGAGGAGCACGACCTTCGCAGGCGCCACGAGGAGACCGAAACCGGTCTGGACGATGCCGACAAGGCCCGGCTCGACAAGCTCGAGGTAGACCTCGACCGCTACTGGGATCTGCTGCGCCAGCGCCGCTCGATGCGGGAAACGGGCGGCGACCCGGACGACGCGGCGATACGCGACGAGCGGACCGTGGAGGGCTACGAGCAGTAGCGCCGCTTCTCGGAGCGGATGAATACCGACAGCGTGGATGCCCCGGGCCGGAGGGCGCGGGGTATGTTCAGACGATGATCCGGCCGACCGAGAACATGAGAGCCGTCGCCTTTCGCCGGGGCCTTCCGGTGGAAGATCCGGAATCTCTGCTCGACATCGAGCTGCCCGTTCCCAGAATCGGTCCCCGCGATCTGCTGGTGATGGTCGAGGCGGTCTCGGTCAACCCGGTGGATGTCTGGCTGCGCGCCGACCGAGAAGCGAGCGAGCTCGCCCGGGTGCTCGGTTTCGACGCGGCCGGAACGGTGCTCGCGACCGGGGCTTCGGTCACCCGGTTCCGCCCCGGGGACGAGGTGTTCTACGCCGGCAGCATCGATCGTCCCGGCACCGATGCCCAGCTGCATGCGGTGGATGAGCGCATCGTGGGAACCAAGCCCGCCACTCTCGACTTCGCGCGGGCGGCGGCCCTGCCGCTGACCGCGATCACCGCCTGGGAGACCCTGTTCGACCGCTTCCGGCTGAAGGCCGATTCCGAAGGGATCCTGCTGGTGCTCGGTGGTGCCGGAGGCGTCGGTTCGATCCTGATCCAGCTGGCGAAGGAACTGACCTCGATGACCGTGATCGCAACCGCCTCAAGGGCGGAGTCGGCCGAGTGGGTGCGAAGAATGGGCGCCGATCATGTGATCGACCACTCGGTCGATCTCGGCGGGCAGATCGAGGCGATCGTTCCCGGAGGTGTCACCCATGTGCTCTCGCCACACAGCGACGGCATGATCGACACGTTCGCCGAGATCATCGCTCCCGGCGGTGAGATTGTCGCGATCGACGAACCACATGGACTCGATCTGCTGCCACTGAAGGCCAAGAGCATCACCTGGCACTGGGAGCTGATGTTCACCCGGCCGGTGTTTCAGACCGAGGACATGATCGAACAGGGGCGGCTGCTGGACCTGGTTTCCGGGATGGTCGACGCCGGCCGCCTCCGCACGACATTGCGGGAACAGCTTTCGCCGATCGACGCCGAGAACCTGAGGCGGGCCCACGCGATCGTCGAATCGGGCCGTGCGGTAGGCAAGGTCGTGGTCTCCGGCTGGGAGTAGCGGATCGCGGGCGACGGCCGCGGACGGGTTCGCTCAGCCGAGCGGCACGACCCGCATCGCCTGGGCCAGGGTGAGGCCGAGCACGTGCGTGTCGCCCTCGATCAGGATCGATACGGGTCCGTCGAAGGGCTGGCGTTCGACCATCTCGAACTTGTCGCCGACCGAGATCCCGCATTCGGAGAGGTAGGCCAGCATCTCGGAGTTCGAGTCGGAGACCCGCACGAACTGGGCCCGATCCCCCGGAGCGAGCGCGGCCAGGGTCTCGGTCGAGGTCTCCTCGACACTGAGATCACGGGTCGGGATCGGGTCGCCGTGGGGGTCGAAGGCGGGATCACCGAGCTTGACCGAGATCAGTTCGGTCAGGTCCTCCGAAAGCGCGTGTTCGAGAACCTCGGCCTCGTCATGGACCCGCTCCCAGGGAACGTCCAGGACCTCGGCCAGGAAAAGCTCCAGCAGGCGGTGGCGCCGCAGCACTCCGAGCGCGACCCGGGTGCCTTCGGCGGTCAGCCTGACCCCGTGGTACGGGACACGTTCGACCAGGCCCGCCTCGTCCAGCTTCTTGATCATCGCCGAGACCGAACCGGCCTTGACCCCGAGCCGCTCGGCGAGGTCGTTGGTCGAGGCGGTTTCCGGACCCCAGCCGGTCAGCGAGTAGATCGCCTTGGCGTAATCCTCGACCGCCGCGGTGGGCAATGCGGGCGTCGTGCTCATGACTTTGAGCCTAGCCTAAACAGTGCCCGATGCGGTGATCAGGCACCGGATCCGGAGCGGCGCAGAGGCCGAAGCGGAGGCGGTCCTGGTTCATACTTGTCGGCATGACCACAACGGTGCCCAGATCCGAGCCTGTATCTCCCGTCCAAGCCCTGCTCGAGCGCCTCCACGAACGGCATGCGGCCGACCGCTCCGGGGAGGTCGCCTCCTACATTCCCGAGCTGGCCTCGGCCGATCCGGATGCCTTCGGCATCTGCCTGGTCACCGCCGACGGCAAGGTCTACGAGGTGGGCGACACCCGCCACCGGTTCACGATCCAGTCGATCTCGAAGCCGCTCACCTACGCCCTCGCACTCGAGGCGGTCGGCGAGGAGGAAGTGCGTGAGCACGTCGACGTCGAGCCGAGCGGCGAGGCCTTCAACTCGATCACGCTCCAGCCGGGAACCGGCATACCACTCAACCCGATGGTCAACACCGGTGCGATCGCGACCACCTCGATGATCAAGCCGCTCGGATTCGACCGGCCGATCGACCGGATCCTCAACGAGTACTCGGCCTTCGCCGGGCGCAGCCTCGAGGTCGACGAGGCGGTCTTCGAGTCCGAGAACTCGACCGGCCATCGCAACCGCGCCATCGCCTATCTCCTGAAGAACGCGAAGGTGCTGGACGACGAGGTCGAGCAGATAGTCGAGACCTACTTCCGCCAATGCTCGACCCTGGTCGATTGCCGCGACCTGGCGATCATGGCCGCCACGCTGGCTTCGACCGGGGTCAATCCGGTCACCCAGGATCGCGTGCTGCGAGAGGAGACGGTGCGCAGCGTGCTGAGCGTGATGGCCAGCTGCGGCATGTACGACGCGGCCGGGGACTGGCTCTACACGGTCGGCCTGCCGGCCAAGTCCGGTGTGGCCGGCGGCATCATCGCGGTGCTGCCGGGCCAGCTCGGTGTCGCGATCTACTCGCCGCCGCTCGACGTCCACGGCAACAGCGTGCGGGGAGTCAAGGTCTGTGAGGACCTGTCCGAGGAGCTTCACCTCCACGTGATGAGCCCGCAGCGCCGGCCGGCGCCGCCGGTCCGTTCCTTCCGCACCTGCACCGAGACCCGGTCCAAGCATCTCCGGCCGGAATCCCAGCAGGTGATCCTGCGCGATCACGGCAGCGAGGTCCGGGTGATCGAGCTTCAGGGGGAGATCCTGTTCGCGGCCGGGGAGCTGATCACCAACGCGATCCTCGAGCACAGCGAATCGATCCGCCACGCGATTCTCGACTTCTCGGCGGTTCGGGAGATCGACCCGATCGTGATCCCGATCCTCAGCCACCTGATCGACACCTTCGAGGAGACCGGCGACGAGCTGGTCTTCTCCGACACGGCCCGCCACCCGGAATTTCAGAAGCTGATCGCAACCCAGCGCGAACGAGATGGTCTCCATCCGGTGCGTGTCTTTCCCGATCTCGACATGGCGCTCGAGTGGGTCGAGGACGAGCTGATCCGTGAGTACGGCGGCGACGAGACCGAGGTCGAGATCCCGATCGAGGAGCACGCGGCGACCCGCGACATGAGCCCGGCGGAGATCGAGAAGCTCGCGGCGTTGCTCGAACGGCGTGAGTATCCGGCGGGTACCAGGATCTACGAGCAGGTCGGCAATGTCGAGGAGATGCTGCTCGTCACCAAGGGCAACATCAACGTGCTCGCCCTCGATTCGCTCGGCGAACGGCACCGGATCGCGACTATCTCCGCCGGCATGACCATCGGTGAGGTGGCGATGCTCAGCGAGCAGCGGCGGCTCGGGGTCTCCGAGGCCGCCGACGGTGTGATCGCGTACGCGCTGCGCCGTGACGATCTGGAGGAGCTGAGGCGGAGCGACCCGGCGATGATCTGCACCTTCCTGGAGAACCTGATGAAACTGATCGCCCTCCGGGTGGGGCATCTGAGCCGAGAGGTGCTTAGGTAGAACGATGGAACCGAAGGTCACAGTGCTCACGCTCGGGGTCCGCGATCTGGAACGTTCGCGGCGTTTCTACGTCGAAGGGCTGGGCTGGAAGCCGACGCTCGAGGTCGAGGGTGAGGTGATCTTCATCCAGGTTGCCGGCGGACAGGTGCTGGCGCTCTGGGAGGTGACCGAGCTGGCCCGCGAGGCGGGCAACATCGGCCATTCGGCCAAGGCCCCGCCGATCGCGATCGGCCACAACGTCGACTCACCCGAAGAGGTGGCGCGGGTGATTCAGCAGGCGGTCGCCGCCGGAGCCTCCCTGGTCAGCCCGGCCACCGCGACCAGCTGGGGCGGCACCAACGGATACTTCGCCGACCCCGACGGTTTCCGCTGGGAGGTAGCCCACAACTCCGGTTTCCGCGTGACCGCGGATGGCCGGGTTCACATGGGGCCGGTCGATCCCTGAACGTGGCGGTCGGGCCGGAGGGCTCGACCACGTAGCGTGTTCCCATGGTCTTTTGGCGGCAGACGCTGAAGTGGACCGCGGTGGTTCTGCTGGCGGTCGGGCTGGTCGTCGCCGGTACGCTGATCGGCTGGCGGGTGGGCCAGGACCACCTGTACGAGACCGCGGTCGGGCAGGTCTCGGTCGAGGCGGAGCCCTCATTCCACGGGGAGATCGAAGCTTTCATCCCGGTGGCCGGATGGGGAATCCGAGCCGATGCCTTCGATGCGCCGCTGAAGCTGAGGGCGGAGCTTCGCTCGATCAACCGTCAGGATCTGCTCCGCGCCTCGGACGGGGATTCGGATGTGCTGGCCCAGACCCAGGACGACCTGCGGCGGGCCGCCTGGCTGGCGGTGATCCGGGCCGCGGCCTGGGGTGCAGGCGCGGCTCTGATCCTGCTGCTGGTCGCGAGCCTGGTCTGGCGCGGACTGCGCCCGCGCTGGTCGCTGATGGCGACCGGTGTGAGCGCGATGCTGCTGCTCTACGGCGGTTCGGCCCTGAGGGCGCAATCGACCTTCGACACGACCGCGTTCGAGAGCCCGACCTATTTCGCTCAGGGTGACGAGATCGGCCGGATCCTCGATCTCGCGACCGAGGCCAGGGTTCAAAGTGAGTATGGCGACGATTTCACCACCATCGTCCAGAGCATCAGCAGCGCCCTCGCGGTCGGCCGCGCCCCCGAGACCGGCGGGACCGAGTTCTACGCCGGCTCGGACCTTCACGCCAACGCGCTGGTGATCGATCCGGTCGCCGAGCTGGTCGGGGACAGTCCCCTGCTACTGGCCGGCGACTTCGGGCAAAGGGGCGGTGAGGCGGAATCCCGGCTGCTGGCACCCAAGGTCGCCGCGCTCGGGTCCGAGGTGGTCGCCGTGTCCGGCAACCACGACAGCGACGGTCTCATGCGCAAGCTGGTCACGGCCGGGGTCACGGTGCTCGGGCAGAAGGGCAGGCTGCGGGAGGACGGCGGCTGGCGGCCGCCTCCGGTGGTCGATCTGAGCGGCATCTCGCTGGCGGGATTCAGTGATCCGCTTCAGTACGGCGGCAGCGGCCCGAGCGGCACCGACAGGCCGGTCACCGCCGAGGGCCTCGACGATCCCGAGGCGGCGATCGAAGGCTGGCGGCGGGACCTGCTCGATTGGTTCACCTCACTCCCGGTCCCGCCCGCGGTGCTGATGGTTCACCAGGACGGTCTCGCGCAGTGGCTGGCCCAATCGCTCCACGACATCGGCTACCTGCAGCCCCTGACCATCGTCACCGGCCACGATCACGAGCAGCACGTCGACCGGTACGGCGAGATATTCGTGGTCGACGGCGGCACTCTCGGGGCCGGGGGGATCTTCGGCGCGGGCGAGGAGAGCGTCGGCATCTCTCGCCTGCGGTTCAACGAGCGGAAGAGGCTGGAGTCGATCGATCTGATCTCGGTCGAGCCGGTCAGCGGCGCGGCCCGGGCCACCCGGATCGTGGTCGACACGATGTGTCCGGTGGAACGCCGCTGCCGGATCGAGCCCGACCAGGGATCGATGGAGATCGACGGGGAGTAGGGCAGGGCGGTCCGGACGGCCGTCGAGTTGTCACATCCGGACGGTTGCCGGTGTCTACATGCCGAGACGGCAACCAAAGGAGAATCATGCCCAGCGACACGAGAATTCCCAAAGCTGAGATCACCGGCCTCTACGGTGGTCTGGTCAAGGTGATGTCCCGCCGAGCCCTCGGTGAGGTGCCCGAATCCCTCGGAGTGATGTGGCACAACCGCCAGGTCCTGAATGCCACCTACTCGTTCGGCCGCAAGACCAAGAAATGGAACGAGTGCGATGGGGACCTGAAGGCCTTCGCCCACATGGCGGTGTCGGCTTTCGTCGGCTGCGCCTTCTGCATGGACTACGGCTATTTCGCGGCACACAACGAGGGTCTGGACGAAGCCAAGCTGCGCGAGGTGCCCAGGTGGAGGGAATCGGATGCCTTCACGCCGCTGGAGCGGCAGGTCATGGAGTACGCGGAGGCGATGAGCCAGACCCCGCCCGCCGTGACCGATGAGATGTCGGCCCGTCTGCTCGAGACGCTCGGCGCCCCGGCCCTGCTGGAGCTCACGGCGTACATCGGCATGACCAACCTCACGACGCGCACGAACGTGGCGCTCGGTATCGAGGCCGAGGGCTTCTCGGCGTCCTGCGATCTCGCGCCGCTGGCCGAGCCGGCGGGCAGCGTATTGTCGTCGGCATGAGCGAAGAACCGTTCGTTGCTCATCGGGGCCTTCTCTTCACGGTCGCCTACGAGATGCTCGGCTCCGCGGCGGATGCCGAGGATGTCGTGCAGGAGTCCTGGCTGCGGTGGGACGGCCTCGGTGAAGCCGGTCGGAGCGAGGTGCGGGAGCCGCGCGCGTATCTGGTCCGGATCGTCACCCGCCAGGCCCTCAACCGTCTGCGAACCCTTTCCCGGCAGCGCGAGGACTACGTCGGCGAGTGGCTTCCCGAACCGCTGCTGACCGGACCCGACGTGGCGGAGGACGTCGAGTTGGCCGAGAGCGTCTCGATCGCGATGCTCACCGTTCTGGAGACCCTGGGGCCGGACGAGCGGGCGGTGTTCGTGCTGCGCGAGGTGTTCGATGTTCCCTACGAGGAGATCGCCGAGGCGATGGGCAAGTCCCCGGCCGCGGTCCGGCAGATCGCCCACCGGGCACGCCGGCACGTCGACGCCCGGCGCCCACGCATGGAAGTCAGCCGGACCGAGCAGCAGCAGGTCGTCGACCGCTTCATCGCGGCGCTCGAATCGGGGGACCTGGAGGGCTTGATGGATGTGCTCGCGCCAGACGTGGTCGTGATCGGAGACGGAGGCGGATTGGCCCAGGCGGTGCGGCGTCCGATCGAAGGAGCGGAACGTGTGGCCCGGCTCTTCTCGAGATTCACGGTGCTGGCGCCGGAAGCCGATGTCTCCACGATGGAGATCAACGGTTCGATCGGGGTGCGGGTCGATCCGGACGGCGAGTTCGCGACCGCGGTCTCGCTGGTGGTTGAAGACGGGCGTATCTCCCGTATCTTCGCGATCCGAAATCCGCGAAAGCTGGAACGGCTGGAGCGGGTGGCGGACCTGAGACGGTGATCGGCCGCCGGGGCTACTCGTCGGAGGCCAGGATCCGGTCCAGCGCCTCGAGTACCTGGACCTGGCCCTTGATCACCTTCTCGGACGCGTCGGGGATCGTGCACCATTCGGCCCGGTCCACCTCGGGGAAGTCTGAGAGCTCCCCCGAACCGGGCGGCCACTCGAGCGCGAAGGTGTTGCTGATCAGGGCTTCGGGATCGAGGTCTCCCTCGAGTGCCCAGATCAGGATCCGCTTCTTGCTCGACTGCTGAAACTCGCCCAGGTCGATCAGCTCGGAGTCGGGCGGCTCCATGCCGGTCTCTTCCCGGAACTCCCGCATCGCGGCCTCGAGCGGCTCTTCGCCATGGTCGAGCTCGCCTTTCGGGATCGACCAGCCCCGCTTCTTCCGGTTCGCCCAGATCGGTCCGCCCATGTGGGCGATGAAGACCTCGAGCGTCTCGTCGCGGAACCGGTAGACGAGAAGGCCGGCGCTCGTCTTCAAGTCCGCCCCCGGCCTCAGACGTTGAAGCGGAAGTCGACCACGTCGCCGTCGGCCATGACGTAATCCTTGCCTTCCATGCGGACCTTGCCGGCGGCTTTCGCATCGGCCATCGAGCCGTACTCGACCAGGTCATCGAAGGAGATCGTCTCGGCTTTGATGAAGCCGCGCTCGAAATCGGTGTGGATGACCCCGGCCGCCTGCGGGGCCGTGGCGCCCTTGTCGATCGTCCAGGCGCGGGTTTCCTTCGGTCCGGCGGTCAGGTAGGTCTGGAGGCCGAGGGTCTCGAATCCGACCCGGGCGAGAACGTCCAGGCCGGGCTCCTCGACACCGATGTCGGCCAGCATCTCGCGGGCCTCCTCCTCGTCGTCCAGTTCGACCAGCTCCGCCTCGAACTTGGCGTCGAGGAAGATCGCCTCGGCCGGTGCGACCAGTTCACGCAGCTCCTTCTTCAGGTCCTCGTCGCCGAGCTCGTCGGCATCGCAGTTGAAGACGTAGAGCAGGCGCTTCGCGGTCATCAGGTGAAGATCGTGGAGCGGTGCCGGATCGAGACCCGCCTGGAAGATGCCCTTGCCCGACTCGAGCACCTCCTTGGCCTCCTGTGCGGCGGTGACCTGAGGCAGTAGGTCCTTGTCCCGCTTCGCGTCCTTCTCCAGCCGCGGCAGAGCGTTCTCGATCGTCTGCAGATCGGCCAGGATCAGCTCGGTGGAGATCGTCTCGATGTCGTTCTTCGGTGAGACCTCACCGTCGACATGGGTGATGTCGTCGTCACGGAAGACCCGGGTCACCTGGCAGATCGCGTCCGACTCACGGATGTTCGAGAGGAACTTGTTGCCCATGCCCTCACCCTCGGATGCGCCGCGCACGATTCCGGCGATGTCCACGAACTGGACCGTCGCCGGCAGGATCTTCTCCGAGCTGTAGATCTCGGCCAGCTTGGCCAGACGGGGGTCGGGCACGCCGACGACTCCGACGTTGGGCTCGATCGTCGCGAACGGGTAGTTCGCCGCGAGCACGTCGTTCTTGGTCAGGGCATTGAAGAGGGTCGACTTCCCGGCATTGGGAAGCCCCACGATTCCGATAGAGAGGGCCATCGCCACATAGGGTACGGGTCGGGGCGCATCTTTCGCTCTGGGAGGGGTTTCAACGGGAAGCAATGCAGATCCGAAAGGGAGTTTGATGGTCACCAGTCGTCTCAGAGCAGCGTTCGCGGGAACGCTCGCCGTTCTCGTCCTGTCCACGGCCGGCATCTCGGCGGCCTCCGCCGCCCCCGTGGCCGAGCTGACCCCGCCGTCGCACGATTTCGGCCAGCAGAACGTAGGCACCGAGTCCACCAGGTTCGATTTCACGCTCGCCAACACGGGCGATGGGCAGATCACCGTCTCATCGGTCGGAAAGGCCGGTGGCAATCCGGGCCAGTTCAAGATCAAGCCGGCGAGCACCTGTGAGACCGCCGTGGTTCTGGACGCGGTGTCTCCCGACTGCCGGATCAGGGTCACCTTCGATCCGGGCTCCCTGGGGACGAAGACCGCGTCGATCGAGGTGGTCACCGACCTTTCGCCGACCCCGCTCACCGTTCAGGTGACGGGTACCAGCGTCGCGGTGCCGTCGGTCGGCATCGGCGTCTCCTCCGCCGCGATCCCGTTCGAGACGATCGGGGTCGACGAGCTCCCCACGGTGCCGCGCACGCTGGTGATCAGCAGCACCGGGTCCCTGCCCCTGAACATCGCGGACATCACGTCGTCGGGAGACACCTCGCAGTTCCGGGCCGACCTCACGGCCTGCGCTCAGCGGACCCTGGGTCAGGACCAGAGCTGCCTGCTGCCGATCACCTTCGATCCCGACAGCGCCGGACTGAAGCGGGCTCAGCTCTCGATCGCAAGCAACGCGGCCTCGTCGCCGACCGTCGTCTCGCTGGCCGGGACCGCGACCGCTCCCCCGAAGGAGCCCGCGGCGGCCGAGGTCCGGATCGCCCGGGTCCTGCCACGGGTCACCGGCAGGGCGCTCAGGTTGCCGCTCACCTGTTCGACCGGTGACACCGCCCGGTGTTCGGGGAACATCACCGTGAGAACGACCGGTGCCCAGCTCGGGAAGAAAGGCAAGGCCGGGAAGAGGCGGTTCGTGGTCGGCAAGGCCGTCTATTCGCAGACCGCCGTCCGCGGCACCGCGACGGTCAAGCTGAAGCGGTTCGCGGCCAAGGCCCTTCGCAGGCGAGGCGGGATGAAGCTCTCGATCGCCTACAGCGTCAAGCAGCCAGGCGGCACGACGGACCGGGTCGTCAACCGGACCGCGAGAATGAAAGGCCGCTAGGCCGGCCGGCTCCCGGCGATCTCGACGATCGTCTGGATCTCGGCGTCGCAGAGTAGTCCGGCGTCGATCTCCATGTCTTCGAACACACCCGCGAGTTCGAGGGTGACTATTCCGTGGAGTCGGGTCCAGGTGAGCAGCGCAAGCCGCAGCACGAGCGGCGAGTAGGTGTCTGGGACATCTCTCAGCACCCGCCAGTGTTCGAGGGCGTCATCGAGTTCGCCGGTGCCGGAAGTCGTATCCGGATCCGTGCCGGGCGTGATTCTGCTCAGCAGATCCAGCAGCAGGTCCATGCTGCCCTGGGAGGCGGCTATCGCCGCTTCGAGATCGGCGTGGCTCTCCGACCTCACCGCATAGAACATCGAGAACCTGTGCGGATTGGCCAGCGCCCACTCGCGGTAGGCCCGCGCCACGGCGGCCAGCTGCCGGTCCGGTCCCTCGTCCACATGTGATTCGGACGCTTCCCCCAGGCTTCTCGCGAGTTGGAGATAGCCCCTGGCGATGAGATCTGCGACCAGCTCGTCGCGTGAAGCGAAGTAGCGGTAGATCGCGGGTCCAGACATGCCCATCGATTTTGCGATCGCGTTCAGCGAGATCGCTTCGACCCCACCCGCCTTCACCTGTTCTTCGGCGTGCTGGCGGATCTCGTCGAGCGTTCGATTTCTCGTGATCTCACGGCGGGTGAGGACGGGTTCTTCCATACGGACACTGTAACAGGCACTACGTTTTACGATAGATTCTAAAAATTGTGATATCTTCTAACAAAACTGATAGGGCAAAGCAGATATGCCCTCAGGTCAAACGGAGGAATCATGGAAACACTGAGAGAAAGCAAAGACGGAAGGAGCGGAATCGTCGGTCGAGTCGCCGATTTCGCCTTCCGTCACAACCGTCTGGTGGTGCTCGGATGGTTGTCGGCATTCGTGCTGGCCCTGTTCGCGGCCTTCAGCTTCGGCGGCACCTATGTCGCCGACTACAACACGCCGGGGTCGGGTTCCGAAGCCGCCGCCCAGAAACTGGACGCGGGTTTCGGCGGCCTGTCCGGCGATCAGATCGATCTGGTCTGGAAATCGGATGCCGGCGCCGACTCGCCCGGAGTGACCGAGAAGGTCGATCACCTTCTCCGGGAGATCGACGGCATCGAAGGGGTCGTTCCGGGTACGGAGGCCGAGACCGCCGAGATATCCGACGATGGATCCACCGGTGTGCTCCGGGTGCCGCTCGATCGTGCCTCCAGCTCCGTGCCGGCGGCCAGTGGTGAGGAGATCGCGACACTCATGGAGGAGGGTGTCGGCCCCGGTGTGACCGTGGCCGCCAACGCGAACATCGCCGGCCTGAAGGCCGAGCCGGGCATGAGCTCGGAGATGATCGGCATCTTGGTCGCGGCGCTTGTACTCGCCCTGACCCTCGGTACGGTCATCTCGGCCGGACTGCCCTTGGCCACCGCGCTGTTCGGCGTCGGAATCGCGGCGATGCTCGGCGGGATTCTCGCGGCGGTCCTCGACACACCGGACTGGGCGCTGCAGGTCTCGCTGATGATCGGTATCGGCGTCGGCATCGACTACGCGCTTCTGATCATCACCAGATACAAGACGGCACTCGACGAGGGCGACGACTTCCGTGCCGCCAACCTGGTGGCGATGACCACCGCGGGCAGCTCGGTGCTGACCGCCGGCGCCACGGTCGTGATCTCGCTGATGGGTCTTTTCCTGATGAGGCTTCCCTACCTCTACGGTGTGGCCCTTTCGTCCAGCCTTGCGGTGCTCGCCGTGATGCTGGCCTCGGTGACGCTGCTCCCGGCTCTGCTCGGAATGGCGGGTCCGAAGATCAACCGTCTGCGTATCGGGCGGAAGACGAAGGGGATGACCGATCCCGGCCGATCGGCGACCGCGAGATGGGCCAGGCTCGTCGGGGCCCATCCGATCGTCAGTGGAACGATCGGTCTCGTCCTGATCGTGATCCTGGCCCTTCCGGTCGGCGGCATGCGGTTCGGGTTTCCCGACTCGGGCAATGACTCGGCCGACTCGACCACCAAGCAGGCATATGACATGGTCGCCGACGGTTTCGGTCCGGGAGCCAATGGTCCGTTGATCGCGGTGGCGGGCATCGATGGCGCGAGCGACAGTGAGGTGGTTGACGGTCTCGCCGGCCGGATCGCCGAAGTCGACGGAGTGACCTCGGTCAGCCCGCCGATCGTCAACCCGGCCGGTGACACCACGATGATCACGATCACGCCGGACAGCGCCCCCGGCTCCGAAAGGACCAAGGACCTCGTCGACCGGCTTCGAGACGGAGTCCTCGCGGGCTCTCCGCTCGACATCGACCTGGGTGGGCAGACGGCGTCCAGCGTCGATCAGGGAACCGTCACCGCGGAGCGCCTGCCGCTCTTCATAGGGGCGGTCGTCGCGCTCTCGTTCCTGCTGCTGCTCGGTTCGTTCCGTGCGCCGATCGTCGCTCTGAAGGCGGGAGTGATGACCGTGCTTTCGATCGCCGCGTCGTACGGTGTGGTCGCCCTCGTAGCCCAGGGAGGCTGGGCCGGGCAGCTGATCGGAATCGACACGCAACTGCCGGTGCCGCCGTTCATCCCGGTGATGATGTTCGCCGTGCTGTTCGGACTCTCGATGGATTACGAGGTCTTCCTGATCTCACGCATACGTGAGGAACGGGATCGTCTCGGGGATTCACGGGCCGGAGTCGTCCAGGGTCTCGCTCTCACCTCCAAGGTGATCATGGCGGCCGCGGCGATCATGATCGCCGTCTTCGGCGCGTTCGCATTGAGTCCCGATGTCATGTTGAAGCTGATCGGAGTCGGACTCGCCGCGGCGATCCTGATCGACGCCGTGATCGTGAGGCTGATCCTCGTGCCCGCGGTCATGGCCCTCCTCGGTGATCGCGCCTGGTGGACTCCCGGGTCGAAGCACCGGGAGCCGTCTGTCGATTCCAACCGCAAGGTTTCGGCAATCTGATGATGTGAACATGCCGTCGCGTTGAACTCCGCCCCACCCCAACATCCCTGTCCGAGCCGGTCTTCTGATCCTGGTGCCGATATCCCTGTCGGCGCTTTTGGCCGGCCGGACAGGGGCGGCGGAGCTCTCCTTCCCGGTCGGGTCTCGACCATGGAATAACCTCTCCGGCGATGGAGGAGGCTCAGACCCGAACCGAACGTTGGGAGCCTGACTATCGGGAACTGGTGGAACAGGCGGGCGACGCGATCTACACCCTGGATCTCGAGGGCCGGCTCACCTATGGCAACGAGGCCGGACTGCGCTATCTCGGCTACGACCCGAGCGAGTACGACGAACTGCTCGGCAAGCATTTCCTCGACCTGCTGACGCCGGCCTCGCAGCAGGTGGCGCTCGAGCACTTCCGTCGCGGACTGACCGGCGAGACCATCTCACCGTTCTTCGAGGTCCAGGCCTACCACCGTGACGGCCACCTGCTCGATTTCGAGATCCGGGCCAGCGACCTCCGACGGGACGGTGAGCTGATCGGCCGCCAGGGATTCGTGCGGAGCATCAGTGACATCAAGCAGCTCCAGGCGAAGGTGGTCGAAACCTCCCAGAGGCTCGCCCTGATGGAAGAGCGCGAGCGGATCGCGGCCGGCCTCTACAACCGGGTGGCCGACCTGGCGGCGACCTCGGACACGGCGGACGAGATCCGGGCGCTCGAGGCGGCCCTGACCTCGGTCACCGCCGAGCGCTTCGGGCTGAACGGCGGCGACATCGAGGTGCTCGAACTCCTGGCCAAGGGCCGGACCAACCGGGAGATCGCCGAGGCCGTGCATCTCAGCCCCCACACGGTCAAGGACCGGGTCGGGCGCATCCTGAAGGCATTGGGGGTCACCGGTCGGGCCGAGGCGGTCGCGGTCGCGATTCAGAAAGGGCTGGTTGGGGGTCGAATACCCCCGACCGGGGCTTGAACTCTCTCCCGGCAGCCGCGAAGGTTCGCGCAGCGAGAAACAGCCCCGGTGGGGCCTGAACGAGAGGTGGGGACTTTGTTTCAAACGAGAGCGGCCCTGGGGCTGCCGATCGCCCTGGCGATGACCGTATTTTTCTTCGTCGCCTGTTTCGGCACGGGCGTCTCGACGGCGTCACCGTCACCGTCTCCGGACTCGGCCTCGATCGCCAAGAAGAAACAGGGCGGCAAGGCGAAGGCGCCGGTCAAGCGCCGGGCGGTGATTCCCTCGACGGGCCGCATCTTCGGCTGGATCAAGGACCTGACCTCGCTCGGCTACCGGCGCACCGGCACCCCCGGCGGCAGGCGGGCCGCGGTCTACGTGAGGGACAGGTTCAAGCGGTTCGGACTGAAGGACGTCAGTTTCCAGACGGCCCGTTCATACAGCTGGAAGGCGAGGAACTCGTCGCTGTCGATCGGCGGCGTCAAGCAGCCCTCGTTCCCGATCGCCCACTCGGTGACCGGCGGCACGAGGGTCGGTGACTTCGGGACCGGGAAGAACGGGCTGACCGCCGGAATCGTCGATGTCGGGGACGGCACCACGGCCGATTTCGCCGGCAAGGACATCGCCGGAAAGGTGGTGCTCTTCGATCTGCGTTTCCTCAACCTGCCGATCCCGCTCTTCCGGATGCTGAGCGACTACTACTACGACCCACGGGCCACGATCTCCGACAGTGACGCCCTGCCGCAGCCGTACATCACCAATTTCGTCGACGTGGCCCAGCGGGCCATGGATGGCGGTGCCGCCGGCGTGGTCGGCGTTCTGGCCGACTATTTCGATTCGGACAAGTACTACAACGAGAACTACCGGCGGCTCGACATGGACATCCCCGGAGTCTGGGTCACCAGGAACGTCGGGGCGTCGATCCGCGCCCGGCTCGCCGAGAATCCGACGGCCGCCGCCAACCTCAGGCTGAACGTCAGCCGCGGCCCGGTCCAGGCCCGCAACGTCGTCGGTTTCCTGCCCGGCAGGAGCAAGGAGACCATCCTGATCTCGTCACATCACGACGCGGTGTTCGACGGGGCGGTCGAGGATGCGAGCGGCACCGCCGAGGTCCTGGCCCTGGCCAAGTACTTCGCGACACTGCCCAAACGCAAGCGCCAGAAGTCCCTGATGTTCGCGACCATGGATTCCCACTTCACCGGGTACCAGGCGCACATGGCGTTCACCGACAAGTACATCCTCGGGGTCCCGCCCGCGAAACGCCCGGTGGCGAACGTGGCGATCGAACACATCGGCCGCCAGGGTCTCGTGGAAAACGGCAAGCTGAAGATGACCGCTGAGTCCGAGGTCCAGGGTGTGCTCCACAACGTCGGTCCGAAGCCGCTCGAGGCGATCAAGCAGGCGATCGAGCGCAACCGGGTGGACCGCACGGTGGTGCTGCCCGCCGGTGTCTTCGGCGGGGACGGAATCCCCACCGACGCCTCGTTCTCCTATGCGGCCGGCGTTCCGGTGATCAGCCTGATCAGCGGACCGATCTACCTGTACGACAAGCAGGACACGATCGACAAGATCCACAAGCCTCACCTGCGTCCGGTCGCGAAGGCGTTCGCCGAGATCACCGAGGATCTCGGCCCACTGACCCGTGAGGAGATCGTGGGATCGCCGCCGGGTCCGACGCCGGCGATGGGCCGCTGATGTCCTCCCCGGCCATCAGGGCGGTGCTGTCGGCGGCGATCGGACTGGCGCTTTTCGCCGCTCCGGCCTCCGCCGCCCAGAAGGAGCGGGCCCCGCGCGCTCCTTCCGGGTCCGCCTTCTACTCGCCCCCGAAGAAGCTGGTCAAGGGGCGGGCCGGAACGGTGGTGTGGTCGCGGGCGTCGCGCGGCCTGAGCCGACTTTCGGCGGCGAGAGTCAATCGCACGATCGTCTACCGGTCGCGTTCGATCTCGGGAAAGCCGTCGGTTGTGTCGGGCACGATCGCGATACCGAAGGGACGGGCACCCAGGGGCGGCTGGCCGGTCGTCTCCTGGGGGCATGTGACCACGGGATCGGCCGACACCTGCGCGCCGAGCGCCGTCACCGCGGGCAATCCCGAGCTGGAACGGCTCACCCGTGGTGACGAGATCGCGAATCTTCTGCTGGAACGCGGGATCGCTGTCGCCCGATCGGACTTCGAGGGGATCGGCACACCCGGTCCGCATCCGTACCTGATCGGAAAGTCGCTGGGACGCTCGATGATCGACATCGTCCGCGCCGGGCGCTCGATGAAGCTGAAGATCGGCCGCCGCTGGATTCCGGCCGGTCACTCGGAGGGCGGGCAGGGCGCGCTGTTCGCGGCCTCGATGGCCGCTGCCCGCGCACCGGAATTGAAGCTGAGGGGAGCCTCGGCCTTCGCTCCGGCCAGCCACATCAAGGACATTCTCGAGCTGGCCCGGCTGGTCACCGTCGCCAACCCGGCCACCGCAGATTTCTCGGCACTCGGCGCGCTCATCCTCGAGGGTGCCGCGATCAGCGAGCCGTCACTGTGGAGCGTCTATCGCGAGGGCGGAGGGCTCAGCTCCGAGGCTCTCGCGATGCTGCCGCAGACCCAGAGCAAGTGCCTGGTGGAGCTGGCCCGTCCGGACTCGTTCGGCGGCCTCGCACCGGCGAGCATCGAAGGGCCGGGAGCGGACACTCTGCTGCCGGCGCTGTTCAAGGTCCTCGACCGAAACGATCCTCGGGTTCTGAAGCTGCCCGGTGTGCCGGTCCGCCTGGACCAGGGCCTGAAGGACTTCGTGGTCATGAAATGGCATACCGACGAGGTCGCCGCGAGCCTCTCCGGGACCGGAGCGAAGGTCGAGTATGTGACCTGGCCCGACGCCGATCACACGACGATCACCGATCCGGCGCAGGCGGCCGGGCCGGCAGCCGATTGGCTGGCGGCCCGGCTCCGCTAGCTCAGCGCTTCGACTTCTTCTTCAAGACGAGCTTGACCGGCTTCGACTTGGTCGCGGTCTTGCCGCCCGTGGGGGTGAAGGTGACCTTGGTCTTCGCGGTCGCCTTGCCCGTCTTGCGCAGCGTCTTCTTCAGCTTGCCGGTCGCCTTGACGGTCAGTGAGACGATCTGATTCGCCTTCTTCGGCTTCGCGGTCGCCCCGGCGACGTTCCTGCCGGAGAGCTTGACCACTCCCGCGCCCGCGACCTTCACCTTCAGCAGGGCCGTGCCCTTCTTCTTGTTGAGCTTGGTACCCGCGAAGCTGAACCTGTTCGAGGGTTCGACCGGCGGGATCACCACGTCCTTCTTGGTGAACCAGACCGGCGTCGAGTACGCCTCGATCATCGTGTTCGAACCCTGGACGCGGGTGAGCTTGAACGAGTAGCGGCCGGTCTCGGCGGTGTTGAACGTGTGGGTGAAACTCGCACCGCTGACGGGCGCTGAATCGACCTGGACGCCGTCCCGGAGGATGGCCAGCGTGTACGGACCCGGGCGAACACCGGAATCGGCACCGGTCACCTTGACCGAGATCCCCAGCGTTTCGGCGGTGATCGAGTCGCCCGGGATGGCGGTGGCGTTGTCGCCGGTGGCGGTCAGCTCGACGTCGGGAGCGTCCGGTCCGAACGGCTTCACGTAGGTGTGCCCTGCCTTCACCGCGGCGATGATCGCCGACTGTGAGAGCTGGTCGGCATGGACCACGGTCGCACCGTGTCCGACCGATGAATCGAAGTACCCGTTGGCCTGTCCGGCATCGTGGTCATCGCTGGACCCGACCGCGGCGATGTGCGCGCCGGTCGAGAGCGCGTGTTCGTAGTAATCGATCGCCGGCTGCGTGAACGGGTTCATTCCCGGCGTTTCGGAATTGGCGGGGATGCCGGCTCGGCCTGTCTGGATCTCGATCGCGTTGACCTTGCTGAAATCGGTGCGTGTGTCGTCGTAGTTCCAGAAACAACCTCGACAGGCAGCGGGGCTGTCCTTGAAGATCGTGGGGTGGTTGATCTGGGCCCAGCCGCCTCCGGCCTGGATCGCGGCGAAGCGGCTCGACGGGTTTTCGATTCCTCGCACGGTGCTCAGGTCACCAGCTTGGACGTCGACATCGGCGGGATCGGTCGGCTTGAGGATCTCGCCGAGCCGGAAGTCGACCAGCGGGTCGTTGCCCTGAGCATTGAAGTGACCGTCGTAGGTGGTCATCTCGGTGCCAGGGATCACAACCTTGTCCGGATGCTCGGCCTGGAGGCTGCCGATCACCTTCCGGGCCATGTTGTTGTTGTGATCGACCAGGGTCAGGAAGTCGAGGCCCGATCCGGCCGGCGAATCACCGAAGGCCAGGTCGAGCGTGTCACTGACCAGAGCGTTGCCCGGCTCCTGCTCACCGTGGACATGAAGGTCGCCCGTGTACCAGCCGGCGTTCGGGTTGCCGACGTTCGGCGTGAACGGATCGGGAACGAACTGGTTGTCGCTCCACTCGGGATCGGAGCTGGGAGTGACCTCGACCTTCCACTCGACACCGTCATCGTCCGGGTGGATGCGGCCGGCGCCCAGTTCGACCGCCCAGCGGCCGGCCTGGATCGGACCGGGCTTGTATCCGCGATTGGTGAAACCGGGAACGTAGGCGCGGCGATTGGCCTCGTATTCCGAAGGGCCGGTGAAGCCGTTTTCGCTGATGCCGATCATCCTGACCGAGCTGCCGCTCCAGCCGCGGCTCTGCGCGGCGGTGAATTTGCCCGGCTCGGTGGGGTTCGGGTCGTACACACCGAGATCGATCGTGGCGTTGTCGGCGTCGTAGATCCCGCCGGGTCCGCCGGTCTGGCCATCGGGACCCGCGTTTTCGTAGCAGTAGCGAATCCTGAGGCCGGTCATTCCGGGCTCGATGTCGAACGGGATCTGAATGAACTTGCCGTTCAGCTCCGGTCCGAACGTGCCGGACTTGACGATCGAGTCGGCCGGATCCACGAAGTCGTTCAGATGGGTGTTGTCGGGCCTGACCGGGCTTGCCGGCAGGGTGCAGGCGGCCGAGGCCAGTGACGGAAGAAGGAAAAATCCGGCGACGATCGCCGTGACGAGGGAGAGAGTGATTTTGGGCATGCGGGGAAGGATAGGCATATGTCCTCCTTGAACACGTGAAGTTCCCGGTCGATTCGTTCTGATCTTGGCGAAGTGCCAGCGAAGGTTGACGCGTGAAGTCCTCGCGAAGACAATCGAGAGCGGGGCTCCCGTCCGGGAAGTCCTCAGCAACCGAAAGGCAAGGATGGACAAGCCACTGAACGTGGACGATGTCGAGACCGTGTCGCTCAGCTCGAGCGCGAGCGCGGACGCCGAATGGGTCGGGGGATATTTCGCCTACGGAGGAAACGGCGCGGAGCGGTCGACCCTGATCACCTTCGCGATACCACCCGGCAAGCGGCTCGGCCGTCACTACGACACCGCCGAAGAGACCCAGTTCTTCATCGGCGGCTCGGGTGAGTTGCTCCTGGACGACGGTCCGCGGCCGGTTCGCAAGGGTGATCTGATCGTTCTGACCGAGAACACGATGCACGATCTGCGCAACACGGGCGACGAGGATCTGAGGGTGATCGGGTTCTTTTCGAAACCGGAGGTCGAGCAGCACTGGAGCGAGGAGGTCTGGGAACCGGACGGACTCACGGTCACCGGCACGCCGAACCGCTGACCCTCCCGGCCGGCCGTCCGGTAGGGGCTGGGCGGCGACGCCCATCTAGAGGAGTTTCTGACAAATCCGTCCGGTGGATGTACGGTGTTTGTTCGTGTTTCGAGCCATGAATCTGAAAAAGGGAGCGCTCTCGGGCGTCGCCCTCACCTGTCTGATCATCCTGGCGACCGCGGTCGGCGGACCGCCGAAGGCGAACGCCGAACTGGTGATCGGCCAGCCGATCCAGCCGACCACCTCGTACCCGGGCATCCTCGATCTGGCCCGCCGTGAGCTGTCACGCAACGTGCGCGAGCGGCGCGGCAACAACATTCCGCGCTACCACATGGGCAGGGGCCGGATCGCTCCGTACAGCATCAAGGATGCCTGGTGTGCGGCCTTCGCCACCTGGGTCTGGAACAAGGCCGGGTTCAAGGACTATCTCGGCACGAGCATCCTCTGGAAGGCGTACGGAGGCAAGCGGGTCGCGGTCCAGGTGACCGACCTGACCCGCTGGGCGAAGCGGACCGGCCACTTCTCGACCAGGGCCCAGCCCGGATACCTGGTCGCCTACGGCAAGACCCATATCGGCATCGTCGAGGAAGCCGACCGCAAGGGCCGTGCGGTGCTCTCGATCGAAGGCAACCAGGCCGACGGTGTCAACGAGGTCATCATCAACATGCCCGACGTCACCGGCTACATCAGCCCCGAGGTCCTGAGCGCCAGGCAGGTGGCGAAGATGAGGACGCTCCGCCCGGACATGTAGGCGTGCCCCGCCGTCCATTCTGTCCCTGATCCACCCCGCCATATGTGGGTTTTCAGGGGGCAGAATCTTTCATCGAAGCCGAGATCGGGAGGGGACTGTTGGGTCGGCTTGAAGTAGTCGTGAATAGGACCCGTTTCTAGTCAACGGTTACGGAGCAGGCATGGGCCGAGAATGGAAAGAAGTACCGGACGAGACTGAAGAGATCGTCCTCGAAGACACGCAGGAGTATCGAGTCGCCGATCCCGGAGACGAATTCGACGACGAGTTCGAAGATGAGCTCGAGGACGGCTACGAGCAGGACGAGGAGTTCGACGAGGACGAAGGCGAGTTCGAAGAGGAAGCCGAGTTCGACGACGAAGAGCTCGAGGAGCCGGAGGAGGACCTCGAGGACGGCTACTACGAGGACGAGGACTTCTACGAAGAAGAGCCGGAAGAGCCTGAGGGTGGCGCCGGCGCCGGAAAGTCCTCCACCCGTGAACCACTCTCGGCGAGGGTCAAGGCGGTCTGGGCCGCACTGGTCGTGCAGGCCCGTGGCGTCGAACCCCCGTCCATGCCCCGGGTCGAGCGGAAGCTGGCCGGCGGCGTGGCCGCGATCCTGCTCGCCTGCCTGGCTGTGGGGATCGGCGCCTACGCGCTGGGCAAGGGCTCCGGAGACGATGTGGATGTCGCCAGGATCGAAGGTGAGGCGGCCGGCCGTCAGGCGGGCGCGATCGAGGGTGCGACCCGAGGCTACGCGGCCGGGTTCGTCAAGGGCCGGGATGCCGGATTCGCGAAAACCTACGAGGACGCGTACAGGCGCAGTTTCAAGCGCGCCTTCGAGCAGGCCGGGCTGGAAGTACCGTCCGACAAGGACATCGACGTCCCGGAACCATGAGCCAGGGCAAGCTCACCCCGTGGCTGATCGCCGGAGCTCTCGCGATACTCGTGGCCGGCGCGGCCGGCTACGCGATCGGCTCGGGTTCGGCCAAGGACGGCGCCGATGCCGCCTCCGCCCGTGAGCAGGGCTACGACTCGACCTATTCGAGAACGCTCGAGCGGACCGAGACGGCCACTCGCCGCCGGGGCCTGAAGTCCGGCCTGAAACGCGGCAGGGTGGCCGGTGAGAAGACCGGCACCCGAGAGGGAGCGGATCTGGGCGGGGGCTACGCGAGCGTCCAGCTCGCCCAGGCCGATGCCGACGCCGCCGCGGCATCCGAAGCCGCCGCCCGGGCCGAACTCGCCGACCGCCAGGCGAACTGCGGCATCTTGGTCAGGTCACCGGACAGCTGCCCGACCAGTGCCGAGGTGGCCGCCTACCGCGCCGCGATCGTCGCCGAGAGGGAGGCGCGACAGCAGGCCGAGCAGGCTGAGGAGGCATCGGATGAAGACCGCTGAGGGCCGAGCCCACCAGCGGAAGATCATCCTGGTCGCCACCGGTGTGGCGGCCGTGCTGATCGCCGCCGTGATCGGCCTCAGTCTCGGCAAGGGCGCGGCCCCGAACGCTCCCGACCCGGACCTGACCGCCGAGGAGACCTTCGTCCAGGCGCGCGAGCAATCCGCCCGCGAGGTCCGCGAGCAATCCGCCGAACAGGGCTACCGCGAAGGCCGGAGGTCCGGCGCCAGGCAGGGAAGAAGGTCGGGAAAGCGAGCCGGCCAATCAGACGCCGCGACCCAGGTACAACAGGAGGCAACCAGCGCCGCCGAAAGCGCCGCCGCCACCGCCCAGTCGGAACTAAACGCCATTGCGACATCTCCGCCTTCGCCCTAGGCTGGAACCATGTCCATAGAACCCACCCGGATCGATGCCGCTCTCGCCCAGTATGTCCGGGACCATGCGGGTGGGCGGGACCGCGTTCTGCGGGAGGTTGAGGAGAAGACCTCCGCGCTGGGATCTCTGGCGCGCATGCAGACCGCTCCCGAGCAGGCTGCCTTCCTGGAGATGCTGGTCCGGACGGTCGGGGCTCGCCGGGCGGTCGAAGTCGGGACCTTCACCGGCTACGGGGCGATCCGGATCGCTCGCGGCCTCACCCGGGACGGACGTCTGCTGTGTCTGGAGATCGACCCGGAGCGGGCGGCGACCGCTCGGGAGAACGTCGATGCGGCCGGGATCGGCGATCGGGTCGAGATCATGGTCGGTCCGGCGATCGAATCGCTTCGATCTCTTCCGGGGCAACCCACCTTCGATTTCGCCTATCTGGACGCCGACAAGACCGGCTATCCCGAGTACTACGACGAACTGGTCCCGCGGCTCACGCCCGGTGGGCTGCTCGCCATCGACAACGTGTTCATGGCGGGGAGAATCGTCGATCCGAAGGATGAGGGAACCGTCGCGGTGGCGGGGCTCAACGACCGCATCATGGATGACGGCCGGGTCGACTCGGTGATGCTGGGCATGGCCGACGGCATCACCCTGGTCCGCCGCCGGGAGGACCGGGACTAGAAGTCCGGGAGGTTCTCGCCGAGGCCGCCCGCCTCCGGCCTTTCCTCGACCGTGTCCAGCACCCCCAGGAGCTCGGTGACCCGGCAGACGAGCAGACGCTCGTCGTCGACCTCGACCCAGGCGCCCGCCTCGGCCGGAAAGACGACATGGTCACCCGGCTTCACCGGCATCCTCACCCCCGCGGCCTCCCACCAATCGACCCCCTGGCCGACGTCGAGCACGATGCCGTGCTGAGGTGCGGGTTCGGACGTGCCGGGAGGAACCACGAGGCCGGATTTGCGCATCTGACCGGGTTCCAGCTCCTTGATCACGACACGGTCGAAGAGGGGCTTGAGCTGGTGTTTCGCCATGGCCGCAACCCTATGGCAACTCTCGATGCCGCGAATTCGTGCGGTCTCGTTATATGGTCACGCCATGTTTCGTTCCAAGGGAGTGGTCGTCGCATTCGCAGTCCTGAGCCTCTGTGCTTTCACCGCCGGTTGCGGCGGAGATGACGGAGCCACAGAGGAGCAGCTGCGGCAGGCGAGAGAAGACGGGGCCAAGGAGGCCAAGGCCCAGGTCAAGCTGAACCAGCTGCAGCGGCAGGTCAACCGGCTGGCGAAGAAGAACAAGCGGGACTCGGGCAATAGCGCTCAATCCTCCGGCACGACCTCGACCGCGGCCGCCCCGGCGACCACAGCCACTTCCAGCTACACGGAATGTTCCTTCGGGGTGAAGGCCGGGCCGAACACGTCCTGCGCCTTCGCGATGAACGTCTCCGGTGAGTACGGCAGCAACCCGGGGGCCGGCACGATCCAGGCGTTCAGCCCGGTGACCGGCATGGACTACACGATGCAGTGCGGGCCATCGGGCGGCGGCACGATCTGTTCGGGTGGCAATGGGGCGTCGGTCTTCATCCCGTGATCCCGTTCGGGTGACACTCGCGAAGGGACTGGCCGTCGCGCTGACGGCCGGCGCGGTCCTGATCGGGGCGGGCTGCGGCGGATCGGATCCCGAAACCCTGCCGCCGCCGAACGAACACAAGGCGGAGATCGCCAAGGCCGAACGGGAACTGAGGGCCGAGCGCCGGAAGGCCGAGCGCCGTGCCGAACGAGCGAAGCAGGCGGGCACCATCACCGCCGGCAGTGGGATAGATGGTCTCCTCGCCACTCTGCCGGGCCGGGCGGGACTCGTCGTCGGCAGGGTCGGCGACGGAGCCCGGCTCACCGCGGGCGATCTCGCGGGCGGCTTCGCCTGGTCGACGATCAAGGTGCCGATCGCCCAGCGGGTCCTCGCCGACGCCGGCGGTCCTTCCGGACTGACCGTGGATCAGGTGAGCCAGATCACCGCGGCGCTCACCCTGTCCGACAACGATGCGGCCGCGGCGCTCTTCTCCGGTCTGCAGACGACCCACGGCGGCGTGACCGGGGCGTCGGAGGCGGTGGGCGGGATGCTGAGAGAGGCGGGTGATGCGCAGACGGTCATCTCGACCGAGGGACGTGATTCCTTCTCCACCTACGGCCAGACCGAATGGTCCCTGGACGAACAGAACCGGTACATGGCGGCGCTGGCGGGGCAGTGCCTCGGCGACCGGGCGAGCACCGGGTATCTGCTCGAACAGATGTCGAACGTCAGCTCCGACACCTGGGGCCTCGGATCGACCGGCATCCCGGCGAAATGGAAGGGAGGCTGGGGTCCCGGTCTCGACGGCAGGTACCTGGTGCGCCAGATGGGGGTGGCCGAAACCTCCGGCGGCCGGATGGTGATCACCCTCGCCGCGATACCCGACGACGGAACCTTCGAGACCGGCCAGGCGATGGCGACCGAGATCGCCTCATGGGCCGTCGAGAATCTCGCCGGCGCTCCCGAACTGCGGGGCACCGGCGGGTGTCCCTAGACGCTACGCCTTGAGCTGAACCGCGAGCCCCATCAGGTCGATCTCATCCCAGGCCTGGGCGATCTGGCCGTCATGGATCAGGAGGATCGCGGTCGAGGTGAACTCGACCTTGATCCCGGTCGGCTCGATTCCGAGGAAGGTTCCGTGATGGGTCCCCCTCCACCTGGAGTGGGCCGCGACCTTGTCGTCTTCGGCCACGGTCATCATGATGCGATTCTCCAGGTCGGGGAAAGCGGCGAGCAGCTCGTTCACCGCCGCCTGCTGGCCCTCGCGCCCGCGGAACTCGTTGTTGTGCACGAAGTCCTCGGTCAGCAGACGCGCGCAGGCGGTTCCGTCCTGCTTGTTGATCGCCTCGTCGTAGAAGCGCTGGACGAGTTCGATGTTCTCGGTCTGACCCATCCACCCACCGTACTCCTCGGGCGATGTCCGCTCCGGCCCGGCTGTGACTCAGACCTGTCCGGGCTGGAACCCGACCCGGGCCAGCGGCTCGACCAGCTCGAGCTCCTCGTAGGAGAGATGGGAAAGCAGCGTGTCGGTGAGCGAATCGATCGCGAGCCGCAGGCGGTCGAACTCGCCCGGGTTGTTGATGTGGTGGACCAGCGCGCGGTCGACTTCCTCGATCGCGTCGTGGATCGCGTGATGCTCCTCGGTCAGGCGGTCGATCACCGGCTCCAGGTCCGGTTCGGCCCGGGAGAGATGGGGGAAGACCGAAACATCCTCGAGGTTGTGATGCTGGGTCACCGCGGTGCAGTAGCGCGAACAGAACGCGCCCAGGGTCCAGTCGTTCTGCCGCATGGCCATCTCGTTGAGGACGCTGCGCGCCTCGCCGGCCGAGACCTGACCGTCCCGGACCTGGGCGACGACGCTTCGCAGGTCGGTCAGTTCGGTGCGCAGATGGTCGTGGACGTCGATCAGGTGCTGGCCGACCTGGCGGCCCCGTTCGCTGTACTCGACCTCGGGGCCGGACTCGGGACGGTGGGGCCGGGTCGACTCGTCCCACGGAACGACGCCGCCGACCCTGCCGGGATCGGGCGTCGGAGTCACTCCCAGCCGTGCGTACTCACCCGTGATCTCACCACCATCGGTTTCTGACGGGGCGGCATCGTCACCGATCCGGTCGAGATCCTCCGGCTCGGCACCCTCGAAGGTGGGGACAGGTTCACGTTCCGGGGCCGCGGCCCGTTCCCGCTCGACCATCTCGCGCACGACCGGCGCCACCTCGGCGAAGGCCTCGATCGTGGCCGGATCATCGGCCGCCGCGATGAAGGTGCCGATGCCCTGCTCGATCGCGAGTTCGGTCAGCTGGGCGGGCCACTCGGCGATCGAACCCGAGATCGGTCCCGGTGTGCCGTCGGAGAACGAGCCCGACACGTTGAGCAGCCGCCTGATGTCCGCTGGGCGCCGTCCGGCCTCGGAGGCGGCATCGTCGATCCGGCTGGCCGCGAGGTCAAGATCGAGTGGCTCCAGGTAGGGCACGCTCGGTATCCAGCCATCGGCTGTCCGTCCGGTCAGCCGCAGCATCCTCGGCTTGTAGGCGCCGATCCAGATGCCGACCGGATGGGCCGGCGCGGGTCCGCGGGCCGCGCCCTTCAGCCGGTAGTGCTCACCCTCGAACTTGACTCCGCCCCGCTGATCGGTGTCCCATATCGCGCGGATGATCTCGATCGCCTCGGTCAGTGCGTCGACCCCCTGGCCGGGCGTGAGCCGCCGGCCGCCCATCGCCTCGATCGCGTCCCAGAAGGCACCCGCCCCGATGCCCAGCTCGATCCGGCCGCCGCTCAGGATGTCGAGGCTCGCCACCGATCTCGCGGCCACCGCCGGCTGCCTGAGTGGCAGGCTGAGCACGTTCGGCGCAAGTTTGACCCGGCTGGTCACGGCGGCGAGATAGGAGATCAGGGTCCAGGTATCGAGAAATTTCGATTGGTACGGGTGATCCTGGAAGGAGACCAGATCGAGATTCGACTCCTCGGCCAGCTGGGCCAGTTCGACGACCCCGGAGGCGTTCTCGTTCGAGGGGGAGATGAAGACCCCGAACTCGAGGCCGTGTCCGTAGTCGCTCATGGGCTGACTCTACCCAGGGCGGCTAGAGTGGTCTGATCGACGCAAGCGAAATCATCCGGATCCTGGGATTGGAACCGCTGCCGGACGAGGGCGGCATGTTCCGTAACACGGTCGACGACGGCAACTCGACCGCGATCTACTTCCTGCTCCAGGCGGGCCAGCCGAGCATGCTCCACCGGCTGCCCGGGCCGGAGGTCTTTCACTTCTACATGGGAGATCCGGCCCGGATTCATATCTTCGGGCCGGGCAGGGAGTACGGTGATTCCATCCTCGGTACCGACCTGGGATCGGATCAGCGCCCGCAGATCGTGGTTCCCGGTGGGACCTGGCAATCGGCCGAGACCCTGGGTGAGTGGACGCTGCTCGGTACGACGATGTCACCGGGCTTCCGGACCGAGGATTTCGAGTTGGCCGACCGGGCCGAACTCGGCGCGCACTGGCCCGAGGCCGCCGAGCTGATCACCCGACACACGCCTGACTGACCGGCCACCCGCCGGGGTCAATCGGTGACGGTGAGCTCGGACCGCTTCAGTGCGCCCGTCCAGGCCCGTCGCCGGGCGCTGCTGGCGATCGCCGCGCCCACGAACTGATCGGGTGCGGTGCCGGGCGCGACGGTCTCGATCACCCGGGCGAGGATCTCGGCCTGCCCGGCCACGGGAAAGCGCCGGTCGGTCGCGAGGGTGCCGGAGACGGCGACGGGCCCGCCGTCGATCTCGATCCTTCCGTGAAGACCGACATAGGTCCGGATCCCGACCTGTTCGGTCCCGTCCTCGAAGCGGCCGGCGGCATCCGCGATCGTCCGGAGCTCGTAGTTCTCGCCGCGGCTCTCCGACCGGTCCATCACCTCCAGCTCCCGTTCGTTCAGGTAGGTCATGTATCCGTGGAGGGTGGTCCCCGGGGATGGATGGAGCGCCGCCGGGATGTAGCCGGCGGAGACATGCCCCGAGTACACGGCGTCGTGGCCGTCCAGTTCGAAGGCGATCACGGGAATGTGGACCTCGGGGATCGAGGCGAACTTGTGGGCCAGAGCCACCGGGGATGGATTCGAGCTGTAGCCGAAGACCGGTGTCAGCCCGTCGAGGTCGATCTCCCAGCCGTCCGGATGGCCCTCGAGCGGATGTTCGTGATCATGCGTGAAGACATAGGAGCAGGCGGGCTGCCGGAACGGGTAGGTCTTGGCCCTTTCGATCGCTTCGACTGTTCCCATGTTCGGCATTCGGCGGATCCTACGGCCTGGGATAGCCTTCAACGATGCTGAGGCTGAGGATCTCGTGCTCGGATTCGCAGAAGCCCCGGGTGATCCAGGGTCTGCGTGACATCGAGGGAGTGGACCGGGTCACCGCCGACCGGGACGAGCTCGATGCCGATTGGGTGATCGACGCCGACCTCACCCCATCCGCCGCAGATCGTGTGCTCACCCGGCTGATCGAGTTGAAGGTGCCCGACTCCGACTATGTGATGGTCCGGCAGGAGGTGATCGCACCGAAGCGTGAGCCCGGCACCACGATCGAGTCGGACCAGGGTTTCGCCTGGGCGGAGGTACTCGGACAGGCCCGCGAGAATTCCCGGCCGATCGGCCGCTACGTCGTGCTGATGGCGGTCGCGGGCTGTATCGCGGCGATGGGGGTGCTGACCGACAACTCGATCCTGATCGTCGGTGCAATGGCGGTCAGTCCCGACCTGCTGCCGATCTGTGCCACCTGCGTCGCCCTGGTCGGCCGACGCTCAGGGCTGGCCGGACGTGCCTTCGCCACCCTGCTGATCGGCATGGCGATCGTGATGGGTGTCGCCGCGATGCTGGCCCTCTTCCTGCGCCTGGTCGGCATCCTGGAGGGTGACCTCAACGAGTATCTCGGCGGCCTTGGTGGCCTGGTCAAGGCGGACTACTCGACGGTGATCATCGCTCTGGCGGCCGGTATCGCCGCGATCCTCTCGTTCGAGACCCGGGCCGCGGCCGCGGTCGGGGTCGCGATCTCGGTCACCACGGTTCCGGCCTCCGCCTACTACGGGGTGGCGATCGGCCTGGGGGACGCGTCGACGTCCACCTTCGCCCTGGTCACGCTGGCGATGTACGTGACCCTGATGATCCTGGCCGGCACGGTCACGCTGGCGATCCAGCGGTGGCTGATCGCAAGGGCCAACGGCTGACCCGTTCTGTCGCACTTCGTCCCCGTCCCTTGCGGGCGGGCGTGCGACAGAACGGATCGCTTGGCTCAGTTCGTCGCGAAGACCGAGGTGTCGATCGCTCGCTTCAGGATCTTGCCGGTCGGGCCCTTCGGCAGGTCATCGATGATCTCGATGTGACGCGGGTACTTGTAGGCCGCGACCTGCTCCTTGACGAACGCCTGGATCTCGTCCGGGGTCGCCGACTCGCCGTCCTTCAGTGAGACGACGGCGCAGATCTCCTCGCCGAGTTCGTCGTGCGGGATGCCGATCACGGCCGCTTCCCTGATCGCGGGATGCTCGTAGAGCACCTCCTCGATCTCACGAGGGTAGACGTTGTAGCCGCCGCGGAGGATCATCTCCTTCTTGCGGTCGACGATCGAGAAGTAGCCGTCCTCGTCGTAGGTGGCGATGTCACCCGACGAGAACCAGCCCTCCGAGTCGATCGCCTTGGCGGTCGCGTCGGGCATGTTCCAGTAGCCCTTCATCACGTTCGGACCCTTGATCTGAAGCTCGCCCTTCTCGCCGACGCCGAGAACCTCGCCATTCTCGTCGACGACCCGCATCTCGACTCCCTCGATCGGCACGCCGATCGTCCCGGGCTTCTGCTCCATGTCGAGGCGGCCGAAAGAGGCGACCGGGGAGGTCTCCGAGAGGCCGTAGCCCTCGATGATCGGCGAACCGAACTCCTTCTCGAAGGCCGTGAGGATCTCCATCGGCAGGGCCGCGCCGCCCGATACGCAGAGACGCAGTGAGCTGGTGTCGTAGTTCTTGCGGTTCGGGCTGTGAAGCATCGCCGCGTACATGGTCGGCACGCCCATGAAGATCGTGACCTTGTCGCGCTGGATGATCTCCAGGGCCTTGTCCGGGTCGAACCGGGGCAGCAGGGTGACCTCTCCGCCGACGCTCATGACCACGTTCATGGTCACGGTCTGGCCGAAGATATGGAACAGCGGCAGGCCGCCGAAGATGACGTCCTTCTCGGTCGGGTCGAACAGTCCGAGGCAGGACTCGACGTTGCTGCGGATGTTGTTGTGGGTCAGCTCCGCGCCCTTGGGCTGGCCGGTGGTGCCGGAGGTGTAGAGCACGATCGCGGTGTCGTCGGGCTGGACCTCGGCGATCTCCTCGACCGGGTCGGCGGCACCGACCATCTCGAGGAACGGACCGGTCTCGACCGGCAGGACCTCGACTCCGGCCCCTTCACCGGCGGTGATCGCCTCCGGGGCGAAATCGTTCCAGACGAGGATCAGCTTGGCACCCGAATCGGTCATGTAGTGCTTGATCTCACGGGCGGTGAGCAGCACGTTCATCGGGACCACGATCGCTCCGAGGCGGAGTACCGCGTAATAGACCATCGGGAAGTGGGGAACGTTGGGCAGCATCACGCAGACCCGGTCGCCCTGACCGATGCCCTTGCCGGCCAAGAGGCCGGCCACGCGCTGGCTCATCTGCTCCATCGCGGAGTAGGGCAGAGCGATGTCATCCAGCCTGATTCCGATCTGCTCCGGGAACTTCTCCGCAGACTCACTCAGGAAGGTTGCCAAATTTGGATTCAACGTACTGCCTCTCTCCTCGTTACTTGCCTTGGGGTGCGGGATCCGACTCTCTTTCGGATGGCCGCGAGCGCCCACCACTCTAAACAGTCTGGGAAACTGACCCCCATGAGTTTCCAAGGGCAGGTCGCGCTGGTGACGGGTGGAGCCAACGGCTTGGGGCGGGCGACCGCCGCTCGGCTGGTCGGTCAAGGGGCGAAAGTGGTCCTTGCCGACATCGAGGCCGATACCGGCGAGCGGGCCGCCGCCGATCTCGGGGCGGACTTCGTACGGACCGATGTGACGGTGCCGGAGGACAGCCAGGCGGCCGTCGATTTCGCGATGGAACGGCATGGCCGGCTCGACATCGCGTTCCTCAACGCGGGAGTGACGACCGGTGCCGGACTGGTCGAGCATTTCGACCTGGAGCGCTACCGCCTCGCTATGGGGGTCAATCTCGATGGTGTCGTCTTCGGCCTGAACGCGGCCGTCCCGGCGATGCGGGAGAGCGGTGGCGGAGCGATCGTCGCCACCTCGTCGCTGGCCGGACTGGCACCGGTTCCGTTCGACCCGGTCTACTCGGCGAACAAGCATGCGGTCCAGGCGCTCTGCCGCTCGATGGCCCCGGTCCTCGCTCCCGACGGCATCAACCTGAACGCGCTCTGCCCGGGGTTCGCCGAGACCAGGATCGTCGATCCGATCCGGGACGGCCTGGCCGAGGGCGGCGTTCCCCTGATCAAGGTGGAGCGGGTGGTGGACGGAGCGATGGAGCTGTTCGCCGCGGACTACAACGGCGAGGCCCTGTTCGTCCAGGCCGGCATGGATCCGCAGATCTTCAAGTTCCGCCGCGTGCCGGGCCCGCGCCCCGAAGCCCCTTAGCCCGACATGGCCTGACGAGGTCAGCAAGAAACGTCAAATTTTTCGGGTCCCGCCCGCCTAGCATCGCTTTCGCAATCGAATTTCCACCCGGAAGGCGACATGAGCGGCACAATCACTCCCATGGACTACCGGACTCAGCTGGACGAGGTGACCGACTACATGTACGGGAACCTCGACGGCAAGCTCGACCTGGATGAACTGGCGTCGGTCGCCAACATGTCGAAGTTTCACTGGCACCGGATCTACCGCGCGATGCGCGGCGAGACCGCCGCCATGACGGTCAAGAGGCTGCGCCTCCATCGAGCCGCCGGCTTCTTGGCCAACACGGACATGCCGATCGACGAGGTCGCGGACCGGACTGGGTATTCGAACCTGCAGTCATTCACCAGGGCGTTCGGGGACAGCTACGGGTTGCCTCCAGCCCAGTACAGGAAACGAGGCAATCACATGAAATTCAAGCCGGGATCCACGGCCAGCGACGGCATCGAAAGATCGGTCGAGATCAAGGAGCGGGACGCGGTCGAAGTGATCGGGGTCGATCACGAGGGCTCCTTCATGAACATCGGCAACGCCTACACCAAGCTCCACGGCTGGCTCGGCGCGATGGGCCTCCACGGCTCGACCGGGGAGATGATCGCGATCTATTTCGACGATCCGAACTCCGTTCCGGAACCCGACCTGCGCTCGTTCGCCGGGGTTGCGATCTCACCGATGCCGGAGCTCGAATCCCCGGTCCGCGCCCTGACGGTGGTGGGTGGCCGCTACGCGGTGCTGAGACACATCGGCCCGTACGCGACCATGCAGGCGGCCTACGACTGGCTGCTCGGCGAATGGCTCCCGTCCAGCGGCGAAGCGGTCCGGGACGAGCCGCTGTTCGAGCTCTACGTCAACACCCCGATGGATACCGCCCCGGCCGATCTGATCACCGAGATCCACCTGCCGCTGGCCGGCTGAGCCGGACGGGAATCCGGAACGCACCTGAACCCGGTCCTGACGGACCGGGTTCAGACCTCCCTGCTGCCCCTGCTGGTTCCCTCCCATCGGAACCTCGGCGCCCTATTGGGACGTCGGCTTTATAACCCGATAACCAGACGAAAGATGCGCTCGCGTTCCGGAAATATTTTCGGGGCCGGATCGGCCCGGGCTCAGAGCTTCCGGTCGGCCAGTATCGAGATCGGGATCAGGGGTATGAGCGTGATCAGGGCGAGGCCGACGGTCTGGGCGATCGCGTCGGCTGTGCCGAACCCCTCGAGGTGCTCGAGGTGAAAGAGAAAGTGGAGCGCCTGGGCGACGAACCACCCGATGCAGAGAGGCAGGATCAATTGCCGGGAGGGCTTGATCAGCGCCCACACGAAAAGGAATCCGAAACCGACGTACAGCCCACCGACATCGGTCACGAGATGCTGGTTGTAGGGCGGCAGCAGCCCGACCCAGGAGCTGAAGAACGGATAGTCGTCGAAGAAGGTCCCCGGTGCGAACGTGGCGGGCAACCCGACCGAGAGTGCCGCGAACGCGAGGATCGCGAGGCAGGTCTTGATCAGGGTCGCGCCGCTCACGGCCGGGTGTCAGTTCCCGAAGTTGACGATCTGGTTGTCGAGGGTGAGCTGGTTGCGGTGGGGTCCGATCAGCCGCGAGCTGATGCCGGGATCGTTGCCCGCGATCAGCGCGTTGACATCCTTGATGAAGCCCTGGCCGCGGAACGACTTGAACGTGTAGGGCAGCCCGTTCGACTGGAGCGGGGAGGGCGAGTCCATCACGTGGAAGTGGAGGTGCGGGGAGTCGGAGTTGCCGGTGTTGCCGAGCAGTCCGAGGATCTTGCCGGTCTTGATCCTCTGGCCCTTCTTCACCCGGACGGAGCCGGTCTTCAGGTGTGCGTACAGGGCGTAGCGGCCCTTGCCCATGTCGACCACCACATGATTTCCGGCGGCGGTCTGGACGGTGGGATCGGCCGGCGAGGTTCCCGGGGTCTCCTCGGGCAGATCGTTGACCACGGCCACCACTCGTCCCGATCTTGCGGCGTGGATCGGCACGCCGTAGTAGGCGTAGCTGGAAAGCTGGTTCAGGGGTCCGCTGAACAGCCGGTCTTCGGAGTTCATCTGGACGAAGTCGATCGCGAACCGCTCGGGGGCGTGCACCGTTCCGTCGATCGCCAGCGTGGCGCTGCGGTGCGGGTTCATGGTGCAGCAGCCGCTGGCCGCGACCCACTTGCCGCCACGGAGCGGTGAGGCGAGCTTGATCGGGGGCCGCTTGGCGACCCCGGACGGGACCCCGGCGAAACGCAGCTTGGTCAGCTGGCCGCTCTCCGGGTCGGTCCAGGACATCGCGATGCCGTGACTGATCCGTTTCGGGGCGCGGCGGCCGGGTGAGTACGCGGCATCCATGAAGATCATCGCGCTGCCGCCGCCGATCAGGGTGGTGCCCTCACCACCGGCGTTGAGGCGGGTGCGGGCGGCGAGATCCGAGCCGGTCAGGGCCTTGCCGAGGACGTTGTTCTGCGCGCGGGCTCCGACCTTGGTCAGCGTGACGTCCATCGGGGAGAGATTGGTCACCTCGAGCTCGTAGGCGAGATGGTTGCGCCCGTCGGCACCGCGGACCGGGGTCGGCTTGTAGAGGACGTCGAAGGCCACCGGGGAGAGGACCGCCTTCGAATCGGGGCGGGCCTTGGCGCTCGCCGGGATCGTGATCAGGGCAACTGCGGCGGCGATCACGGCCACCAGGATCGCGGTCAGCGACCGCACTGAATCGATGCTGTGTGTCTGAGTCAAGGCATGTCCCCCGGCTGTATTACGGATATTGCGCCCATGGATTGAGCTGTCGCAGTATCGCAGGAGGTTTCTGTCCCGTCACGTATTTCTGCAGCCTGAACCGCAACTGGCGTAGTATTGACATGTTGCTAATAGAGGCAAGACCGTTCGACGAGGAGAGTTCAGGGTTTATGGAACGCATCAGAACACTGGTCCGCCGCACCGGGGGCGTCGCGATCATCGCGATCGCGATCCTGGCCGTACCCTCGGCGGGGATGGCAAAGCCGGTCGAATCGAACGGTGTGCTCAGCCACCTCTACAACTCCAGGTATTGCGAGTTCCTGCTGGTCAAACAGATCGCCCCGTCGATCTCGGTCGATGTCTTCAACACGGTCGGGCTGAACGAGTGCCCGCCGGACAGGTTCGAGGCCGCGAATCCGGCGGTGATCGCGGCGAGTTCGGGCTCACTCGTCGCGGCCAAGAACGGTCCCAGCAGATGGACGCTCGACGGCATCCTCAGCGCACCCGAGGGTGAGCCGGCCGATCTGGACGGGCTCGAGACGAGGCTGATCGGGACATTGAGCCCGTCCTCGCTCGCGCCGCCGCCGTTCGCCGAGATCCCGATCAGCCGCTCGGTCGTCTGGAACTACCGCCGGGGCAGAACCGTGCGCATGCTGATCTCGCCGACCGGCAAGAAGTACGCGATGCAGTCCTACTCACGGGCGGCGGGCAGCACCCTGAAGGAATCCGACCTGAACGGGCTCGGGAGCAACCCGGGCACCAAGATCCCGGACGGCTGGGAGTTCCGCACCAAGAAGGTCAAACGGAAGTGGCTGACGATGCGCACCAGGGGCGCGCCCTACATCGTCCGCGACGGTTTCGGAAACGTGTACCAGCGGTTCAACTGGCCCCGGCCGAAATAGGCCCGGGCAGAAGACGACGAGCAGGAGGGTTGAGGAGAAATGGGAAACGTCAAACACGCCGGCCGGTTCTCTCTCGGCATCGTCCTGCTCGCCACCGCGATGCTGCTGCCGCAGCCCGCGCTCGCCAAGCCGGTGAAGCGGGACGGTGGAATCCACCAGCTCTACAACTCCCGCTACTGCGAGATCTTCCTCGTGAACCAGCTCTCCCCGACCATCTCGGTCGACATCTTCAACACGGTCGGACTGAACGACTGCCCGCCGGAGCGATTCGCCGCGGTGGACATGGCGAAGGTCCAGGCTGAAAACGGCGCTCTGCTGGCGACCCGCAACGGGCCGCGCCGCTGGGTGATCGACGCGATCGTCAGCGGCCGGGCCGGCGAGCCGGTCGACATGGACGGTCTCCAGATGAGGGCGGTCGGTTCGATCGAGCCGCCCTCACTCACCCCGGCGCCGTTCACCGAGATCAAGATCAACCGCCGCACGATCTGGCGCTACCGCAAGGGCAGGACCATGCGAATCGTGGTCTCACCAGAAGGCAGGCGGTACGTGATGCAGGCCTACTCGCGAGCCCCCGGATCGACGGTGAGAGAGTCGGACCTGAACGGCCTCGGATCCGATCCGGCGATGATGCTGCCCGAGGGATGGCGGTTCAAGACGAAGGTGGTCAGGCGGAAGTCACTGGACCTGAAGGCCGCCGGCTCGGCCACCATCGTGCGCGACGGACTCGGCAGCGTCTACCAGCGCTTCACCTGGCCCAAGGTGACGACGAAGAAAGCCAGGTAGGGGCGAGCCCTAGCGCTTGATCCGTCCGCGAATGGCGAGCAGGCCGAGCGCGATCAGCAGCGGGCCGAGCATGCGCAGGCCCAGTTCGACCCAGGCCGCTCCTGCCCGTGCGTGCGGGGGGAGATCGGGCATGTTGACGAACGAGACCGAGGTCCTGACGACGAAATAGGCCAGCTCGTGGACGACCGGCTGTTCCGTGAAGCAGAACTTCCACAGAACCGCGAACGAGATCGCCCAGAGGGCGATCAGTGCGGCGAATGACCGGCTGGCCCGCAGGCCGTAGCCGGAGAAGACGCAGTACAGCCACACGATCGACTTCTCGACGAAACCGGAATCGTCACTGTGCCGCCGCATCTCCATCTCGCCGTAATAGAAATCCGCGGCGCCGGGAGAGTCTCCCTGGGTCTCCCGGCCGATCCGGAGCGCCCGGTAGAGCGGGGCGATCGTCGACGAGGACTGACCGGATCTCTTGGCCGCCCTCCACGCGACCTCATCCGCGATGACGCGACGGCCGCCGTTTCGGCCCATCCGGCCCAGGATGATCTCGGGGCCGAGCCGCAGCCGGTCCAGGTTTCTGCAGCCGCGCATCAGGCACGCCTCGAGATCGAACTGGTCGATCGTCAGGTTCTCCACGTTCGCGCGGCTCAGGGAGGTCATCTCCGGGAACCGGTCGGAGCTTCCCTCGATCAGGGACTGGGCGCCGAACTCGGAGTTCTCCAGATCGACGTTCTCGCCCCCGAACGCGAGGATCAGCCCCCGCTGAAACGAGCTCGAGCGGCAGCTCATGCGGCGGCTCGCGACCTCGAGAGTGAGCGGCTGTTCGAAGACCGCCTTGTCGAGATCGAGCTGCTCTCCGACGAAATCGGCGCGGAAGAAGGTGCAGGGTCCTTCGAAGATCGTGTTCTGGAACGAGGCCGACCGCTGGAAGCCGGCGACGTCGAACTGGGCCAGACCGCGGAAGCGGCTGCGCTCGAGGCTCACCTCCCGTTTGAAGACGCAGTTGGTGAACAGCGAGTTGCCGGCGAAAAGGCAGGCGTTCATCGAGAGTTCCGTGACACTCGAGTTGGTCAGGTTGAAGCCGTTGCTGAAGATGCTCTCGTCGAGATTCATGGAGCCGGTGAACCGCGCCCGCGAGAGGTCGAACATCTCCTGGGAGGAGACGAAGGTGGCGCTGAAATCTCCGGCGAACCTGCTCTTCCGGGCGGTGAGTCCGCGGGAGAGGGTCGCTTCGTCGAGCACGAACTTCTGTCCTTCGACATCGGGCTCGTGCACCGAGTCGCAGAGATTGAGACGACTCTTGAATCGAGCCGCCGTGAAGTCCATGCGGGCACTGAACGTGGTTCGCGAGAAGTGGATTTCTCCATCGACATCGAAATCGGCCTGGCGGAAGCTCGCGTCCTTTTCGAAGCGCGCGTTGCGGAACGAGACGAACTCGGAGAACCGGGTCGATTCGAACTTGACCGATTCGCGGAAAGCGGCACCGATGAAGTCGCAGGATTCGATGAGGCCACCGGAAAAGTCGGTCGGTCCCCGTACGTCGATCTTGGAGAAGGAGAGGCGCTCGAGTTTCGCCCCGGTGGCGGTGAGCGGACCCTTGATCTTCAGCTGCGTGCGATCGAGATCCTCGCCCTGGGGAACGACGTCGATCATGGTGACGATCGCGTCGTCCAGGAGGAGGCCACAGCAGTACGGGACACCACCCTCGGACGGGAATCCCTGCCTGATCGCCCCGACGATCTGGGAATCGCTGAGGATCATGGTGCTGACGGTGGGATCGGCCAGGTGGGCTCCACGGAGGTCGATCGGACGGCCGTTCTCGCACAGTTCGCGCACGGCCTGATGGATCGCGGCGAGACGGCGCTTGCCGTGGTTGTGGCTTCCGCCCTGATGGACGAGGCAGAGGTCGTGGGCGACCTTCGCTCCCGAGCATCCATCCTCGACACAGATCTCATACGACGCCATCGGTACTCCCCCTCAGCCAGATCTTCCGGATCCTTACCTTGTGAAAGGTATCCCAGGCGCTATCCGCGCCGGCGGATCAGATTGGACCGCTCCACACCGGTGCCGCCCGTGGGCATGCTGTAGAGATCCCCGTCTTCGGCCAGCCAGAGCGGGCCGGCGAAGCGCTTTCGGGTGTCGCCGAGGAAGGGGCCTTCGAGGCCCTTCAGCGGAAGGGGCGGCACGATGTGGGTGAGGGCGAGCGCGCCGACCCCGGCCCGGGCCGCTGAATCGGCGGCGTCCTGCGGGGTGGCGTGGTAGTCCCAGATGTCGGCCATGATCTGTCGGCGGGCCGCAAGCCCCGCCCTGCCGGCCGCGTCTTCGACCAGCTTCAGCAGTTCGCGGCCGAGCGCGTCATGGACCAGCAGGTCGGCGCCCTTCGAGGCCTCGACCAGGGTGGGCGAGTAGACGGTGTCGCCGCTGATCACGGCGCTGCGGCCGCCGTAGTCGAACCGGAATCCGACCGCGGGCGCGACCGGGGTGTGATCGACGGTGAAGGCCGTGACCCTGAGGCCCCCGTCGTCGATGAGTACGAGGGTCTGTTCGTCCTCCGGGATCTCGAAGGGTTCGGCGGCCATCGCCGACGCGCTCGAGGGGGCTATCGCCTCGCCGTGGTGGCCGGTGCGGTAGCTGCTGTCGAGGGCGTAGGCCTCATTGAAGCCGCCGACCACCCGTTCCACACCGGGTGGTCCCAGCACCCGCATCGGCGAGTACTCGCCTTCGGCGATCCAGCGCTGGAGATTGACGCTGCCGAGGCCGCCGATGTGGTCGGAGTGGAAGTGGGTGAGCAGGACCGCTTCGATGCGCCCGGGGTTGATTCCCATGCGGTTGATCGTCTCCGACGATCCTTCCCCGGCGTCGATGACGAAGACCCGCCCGCCGGCGGCCACGATCGCGCAGGGGTTGCCGCGCTCGGGATCGGGAATCGGCGAACCCGAGCCGACGATCGCCACGTGAAGGCCGTCGGGAAGTTCGGCGAGCGGATCCCCGGACATGATCTTCGGCAGCTGCCTCTTGATGATCGCCAGGGCGATACGTGACCGCAGTGAGGTCTTCATCCGCCCAGCTTACTGACACCTTGTCAATAAGGGGGAAATCGGTGTGGCGAGGCTCGCCTAGGAGATCTGAGAGGTCAGTTCGTCGAGGCCCAGGAAGTAGCGGCTGTGGGTCCTTCGGAGATCCGCCTCCGACGAGGCCGAGAGCGCGACGACCTCGATCTCGGATCTGTCCGCGTACTCGTCCTCGGCCCGAAACCTGGCTTTCAGCGCTTCCGCGCTGGTCTTGAATTGATCGTTCTTCAGCAGCGTTCCCGAGTTCCGATCGTAGATGAGCAGAAAATGACTCATGGACTTATCGTAGCTCGCGGACGATCGTTCTCAGCCGATTCATGTCGTCGGGTTTCAGCAGTTCATCCAGGGCCAGCCGTAGAGAACCCAGCTGGCCGGCGAACTCGGTCTTGACCTCCGTGAAGTCGAAACCGGGCGGGGCCGCCTTCTCCAACTCCTCGATCTCGGATATCGCGTCGGCCATCGTGAGACTCGCCCCGACCATCGTCCGGCTCGCCTCGACCAGGTCTCGCTGTGCCGCCAGAAGATCCTCCGGATCCCGATCCAGGATCGACGACGCGGCCCTGATCTCGCCGTCCGTCAGTCCCGGGCTCGGTTCCTCTCCGTATCGAATGCCTCGCCCCACCCGGTCGGCCAGCTTCTCGAACATGTTCGCCCACTCGTGCTGGAGGACGGTCCTGACCTGAACTTCGACCGGAATCCCAGACGGGAAGACGACCACATGGACGGCGCGGTAGCCGTGGGAGGGAACTTCCCTCCTGTCGATCAGTTTCGGTTCCCGCTCGTCCTCGTCGAAAAGCTCGGTCAGACGCGTGACCAGGCCGTCCTGCCCCGATCTGCCGAAGTCTTCGACGATTCTCATTCCGGCGAGGTCCTGCATGCTCTTCAGACCGGTTCCGTTGGTGCGCAGCAGTTTCTCGCGGGTGGTGCCGAGGCTCTTGATCCGTGAGGTCGGGGATACGCCGAGGCCATCCCGGGTCCGGTCCAGGGCCAGGTCGAGAGCCTCTCCGTACGCGGTCAGGACCTCCCGGAATGACGCCAGATCAGCTGGATCTATCCCTTCCTTCTCGGCCATGCGGCCGCCGAGCAGCTCGATCTGAGACTTGGAGATCGGCAGTTCCATGGGGTAGTTCTACCGTTCAGGGGTGTAGATGCCGACCGGCGGTGTCCTTCACCGCCGCCGAGAGCTCGTCGAGCAGCGGTGAGGACAGCGACCATCGCTGCCAGTGGAGCGGCACGTCCACCGGGTCGTCCTGGGCGAGTTCGAGCAGGCTTCCGTCGGCGACCTCGGCGTCGCATTGCTCCTCGGGGAGTAGCCCCCAGCCCAGCCCGAGCTTGATCGCGCGGCCGTAGTCGGTGGAGGTCGGCACGAAATGGCGGGGCGCGGTCGGGCGGCGGCCGGTGAGGCCGCGGAAGTAGCGGTTCTGCAGTTCGTCCTTGCGGTCGAAATTCACCATCGGGGCCTGATCCAGCTTCGCGAAGGAGGCCTCGCCGCCGAGCCAGCGCTCGGCGTAGGAGGGACTGCAGACCGCTCGGTATCGCATCACTCCGAGCCGTTCCGAGCGGCAGCCCTGGACCGCGTCCGGGATCGAGGTGACCGCCGCCATCACCTTTCCCGACCTGAGCAGGGAGGTGGTGTGCTCCTGGTCCTCACGGTGGATGTCGAACACGACCTCGCTGCTCTCGGCCATCTCGGCGACCGCCTCGAGGAACCAGGTGGCGAGGCTGTCGGCGTTGACCGCGATCGGGACCGTGACGGCGTCGCCGTCATGGCGGGATCCCTCCAATGCCTTGACGGTCTCGTCTTCGAGCAGCATCAACTGTCGGCCGTAGCGCAGCGCGATATCGCCGGCCGTGGTCGTGAGGACCGGGTTGGTCCGCTGGACCAGGATCTGGCCACTGGTCTGCTCCATGGTCTTGATCCGCTGCGATACCGCCGAGGGGGTCAGACGAAGCTGCCGAGCCGCGGCCTCGAAGGTTCCCTCTTCGATCAGGACGACCAGGGTCTGGAGGTGTTCGGCACTGAACATCATCATTAGAGACTCTAATGATCAGATAGGAACTTTAGCTGGACTGCATTGATCGGCGACGGTAATTTCGGCGGCGTGAACCTCGGCCACGTACTCCCGACCATGATGCTGGGCTTCGGCACCGGCCTCGCCCTGATCGTCGCGATCGGAGCTCAGAACGCCTACCTGCTGCGGCTCGGTGTCGACGCCGGCAACCGCACCCTGCTCGTGGTCGTCCTGATCTGCGCGATCTCGGACGGACTCCTGATCGTGGCGGGAGTGCTCGGCACCGGAGCGGTGATCGAGGCGGCCCCGGTCGCGGTGGACATCATGCGCTATCTCGGTGCCGGCTTCCTGATCGTCTACGGGATCTTCGCCGCCCGGCGCGCCTGGAGGCCCAAGGCCCTGATCGCGGGGGAGAACCCGGCAACGATCGCATTGAGCACGGCCGCGCTCACGGTACTCGCACTCACCTGGCTCAACCCGCACGTCTACCTGGACACGGTGGTCTTCCTCGGATCGGTGGCGAACCACCAGGGCGAGGACCGCTGGTGGTGGGCGGCCGGAGCGATCATCTCGAGCTTCACCTGGTTCTTCGCGATCGGTTTCGGTTCCCGCCTGCTCCGCCCCCTCTTCGCCAAGCCCGGCTCATGGAGAATCCTCGACGGGCTGATCGCGACGATCATGCTCGCCCTGGGCTTCGGCATGGCCCTCGGCACCTGAACACGGAGGGGGAGGGATTCGAACCCTCGAGACGCCGTAAGACGCCTGCTGGTTTTCAAGACCAGTGCATTCAACCGCTCTGCCACCCCTCCGGGGGTTTGCCGGGCTGGGCCCGGGGCGGCTTAAGTCTGACACGGTGGGGGCCGTTTGGTCCGGAGGCGGCGCATGTCAGGATGGGGCCGTGCGACGTCTGCTCATTCTTGCCTGCACGGTCGTGTTCCTGGACGTCACGTTTTTCGCGGTCCTGACACCCCTCCTTCCCGACTACCGGGACGATCACGCGCTGTCCGAAGCCGGGGTCGGGGTGCTCTCCGGGAGCTTCGCGGCGGGCACCCTGGTCATGGCCCTTCCGGCGGGCTGGTTCGCGGCCCACTTCGGCCCGCGCCGGGCGGTGCTGACCGGCCTGGCGGGCATCGGCGTGTTCAGCCCTGTGTTCGGCCTCGCCGACCACATCGTGCTGCTCGACGTGAGCCGCTTCTTCCAGGGGGCGAGCGGAGCGCTGATGTGGGCGGGCGCGATGACCTGGGTGATCACGTCGGGACAGCCGGAGCAGCGGGGAGCGCTGGTCGGGACCGTGATCGCGGCCGCGGTGGTCGGCGAACTCGCCGGAGCGCCTCTCGGAGCGGTCGCCCACCAGGTGGGAACCGAGATCGTCTTCACCAGCGTCCTGTTTCTGGCGATAGGTCTGGGCCTGCTCGCGATGACCATCCCCGTCCCGGCGGTGACCGAGCGCCAGGCCGTCCGGCCCGCCCTCGCCGCCGCACGGCAATCGAAGCTTGGCCGTGCCGTGATGATCCTGCTCGCCCCTTCGGTCGCTTTCGGCATGGTGATCGTGATCGCCCCGCTGCGCATGGACGACCTCGGCGCGTCCCCGTTCCTGATCGCCGCCGCCTTCGCGCTCGGGTCCGTGACCGAAGCCGTGATCGGACCGTTCATCGGCCGCTACAGCGACCGGGCGGGACGAACCGGGCCCTACGCGATCGGGCTCTCGCTGCTCGCGATCGCGGTCGCCGTGATCGGGATCTTCAACGTCCTGCCGGTGCTGTTCGCCGCGGTCGTCCTGATGGCGTTCGCCTCGGGCATCGCCTTCACCCCGGCCAGCGCACTGCTCACCGATGTGGCCAGTTCGGCCGGGATCAACCAGGGGTACGCCTCGGGTGCCTCGAACGTCGCCTGGGGCGGCGGCCAGATGGCCGGGGCCTTCGGCGGGGGCATTCTTGCCGGGGCCGCCGGGTTCATACTTCCGTGCATGCTGACCGTGATCCTGCTCGGGACGATGGCCACCGTCGCGAGACGGACCGAAGAGACCGCACCCGCGGTCGAGGTCGCCGGATGAGAGGGCGCTCGTCAGGCAACACCTGGACCAACTGGGCCGGGGTCGAGAGCTGCTCGCCCCGGGACCTGATCCGTCCGCGCAGCCGCCGCGAACTGGTCGAGACCGTCGCCGCCGGGGCGGGCGAGGGCCGGCAGATAACGGTCGCCGGATCCGGGCATTCCTTCACCGGGGCCGCTCTGACCGGCGATCTCATGCTGGACCTCGGCTCGCTCGGCGGTCTGATCGAGGCCGACCACGCCAGCGGACGGGTCAAGGTCGGCGGCGGCACCGTGCTCGCCGACCTCAACCGGGAGCTGGACCGGCTCGGCCTCGCGATGCCGAACCTGGGCGATGTCGATGCCCAGACGATCGCCGGAGCGATCTCGACCGGCACGCACGGCACCGGCGCGGATCTGCCGAACATCTCGGCACAGGTTGTCGGCATGGATCTCGTCACCGCCGACGGCCGGGTTCGCGAGCTCTCGGTCGAAGGCACCCCGGACGAGCTTCGCGCGGCCCGGGTCGCGGTCGGCTCTCTCGGAGTGATCGCCACGGTGACCCTGCAGACGGTTCCCGCTTTCAACCTCCACAGGATCGATCGGCCGATGCCGCTCGAAGAGGTTCTGGGCGATTTCGACGAGTTCGCCGAGGCGAACCAGCATTTCGAGTTCTTCGTCTTTCCCTACACGGACAAGGCATTGACCATCCGGCGCAACCGCACCGATCTGCCGCTCAATCCGCGCGGACGGATCGAGCGCTACGTGAGTGACGTCGTGATCGAGAACGGACTCGGCGAGCTGGGGCTCAGATACGTGGGCAAGGTGCCGAGGCTGATCCCCAAGCTGGCCCGGTTCTCGAGCGTCTTCATGGACCAGGCCGAGCGGGTCGATTCCTCGTTCAAGATCTTCGCCAACTACCGGACCATCCGGTTCAACGAGATGGAGTACGCGCTGCCGAGAGAGGCCGGCCCGGAGGCGGTGTCCAGGGTCCTCGAGCTGATCGAATCGGAGCGCTTCCCGATGGGCATGCCGATCGAGTGCCGAACAGTGGCCGGAGACGACGCGATGCTCAGCCCGGCCTACGAAAGGGCGACCACCTACGTCGCCGTCCATCAGCACGCCAGTATGGAGTGGCGCCCGTATTTCGACGCGATCGAAGAGATCTTCAAGTCATACGGCGGACGGCCGCACTGGGGCAAGCGAAACTCACGCACAGCCGCCGATCTGGCCCCGGACTACCCGGAGTGGGACCGGTTCCAGGCGGTCCGAAACGAGTTCGATCCGGGACGCGTCTTCAGCAACGAGTACGTCACCCGAGTGCTCGGCGAGTAGGGGTGGAGACGATTTCCTCCCGGTCCGGGAGGAAATCGTCTCCACCCCCGGCCCACCCGGGCCTGTGTGACCGATCGCACGGGCAAAACCGGACTCTGGGGTCCGTTTAGCTGTTACTATCCGGACCTATGAGTCCACTTAGCCCCCCTCGTCCCAAGCCGATGCGCACCCTGCTGATCCTCGGCCTGGCGGCTCTCTCCTTCGCCCTCGCCCAGACCACCCTGATTCCCGCCCTCGCCGAACTCGCGATCGAGTTCGACACCAACGCCAGCGGCGTCGCCTGGATCCTCACCGGATACCTGATCGCCGCCGCCGTATTCACCCCGATCTTCGGCCGGCTGGGCGACATCTTCGGCAAGCGGCGCATGCTGGTCATCGCCCTGCTGATCTTCGCCGCCGGATCGGCGGTCTCCGCCCTCGGCAGCTCGGTCCAGACGATCGTCATCGGCCGCATCCTGCAGGGCGTCGGCGGTGGCATCTTCCCGCTCTGTTTCGGCATCATCCGCGACGAATTCCCCAAGGAACGCGTCGCCGCCTCGATCGGCCTGATCTCGGCGACGGCCGGTATCGGCGGCGGGCTCGGCCTGATCCTGGGCGGACTGATCCTCGACAACGCCTCCTACCACTGGATCTTCTGGATGGGCACAGGAATGGCCCTGATCGCCGCGATCTCGGCCCACTTCCTGGTTCCCGAATCCCCCAACCGCACCCCCGCCAAGGTCGACTACCGCGGCGCGCTGGTCCTCGCGATCGGGCTGACCCTGCCGATGTACGCGATCTCGCAGGCCAACGAGTGGGGCTGGGCCAGTGGCAAGACGATCGGACTCTCACTGGTCGGCCTGCTCATCCTCACCTTCTGGGTGTGGCTCCAGCGCCGGACCGAGGATCCGCTGGCCGAGGTCAAGCTGATGGCCTCACCGCCGGTCTTGATGACCAACGTCGCCACCCTGTTCATCGGCTTCGGCATGTTCGGATCCTTCGTCCTGATCCCGCAGCTGGTCGAAGCGCCGGTCTCCACCGGCTACGGATTCGGCTACTCCGCCACCCAGGCCGGCCTGGTGATGCTCCCGGCCGCGCTGATGATGCTGGTCGCCGGACCGGTCTCCGGAAACATGGGAACCCGCTTCGGCAACAAGATCCCGCTCGCGATGGGCGGAGGGCTCGCCGGCATCGGGCTGCTCGGCATGGGCTTCATGCACGACACGGTCCTGCCGATCATCCTCTGGAACATCGTCTCCTCGATGGGGGTCGGCCTCGCCTTCGCCGCGATGCCGAACCTGATCATGGAGTCGGTCCCGATGAGCCGCACCGGCGAGGCGACCGGCTTCAACGCCCTGATCCGCTCGGTCGGCTCCTCGCTCGGCTCGCAGGTCGTCGCCTCGATCCTCACCGCCAGCATCGTCGCCGGTGCGGTCCTGCCGACGAATTCGGCCTTCCGGACGGCGTTCTTCGCCGCTGCCGGCGTCTCTATCCTTGCCGGCATCATGGCTCTGCTCATTCCCAGCCACGGTCATGCCCACCGCCCCGCGATCGACGAGGTCGGTGCCGCGTCCCCACTGGCCGAGCCGGCCTACTCGGGTGAGTGATGAGTGGCGTCGTGAAGATCGGGACCGAGCCTGCCCCCGGCGACGTACCGCGCCGTGCCGATGCGGTGCGCAACCGCGAAGCGGTGATCAAGGCGGCCGAAGAGGTGTTCGCCGAACGGGGAATCGAAGCCGGGGTACCGGATGTGGCTGAACGGGCCGGGGTCGGCAAGGGCACCGTCTACCGGAACTTCGAGACCAAGGACGAGCTGGTCGCCGCGGTCCTGACCGCCCGTCAGCAGCGCTTCACCCAGCAGGTCGAGATCGCGCTCGAGAAGGACGATGCCTGGCTCGCTTTCCGCGATCTTCTCCAGGAGACCGTGCGGGGCAAGATGAAGAACGGCAGTTTCGGGTTCGGGCTGAAGGCATTCGAGGAGAACGAGGCCCTGGCGACCGAGCGCAAATGCTCGCATGAGCATCTCGAGTCGCTGATGAAGAAGGCGAAAAAGCAGGGTGCGATGCGGAAGGACGCCCGCCCCGACGACGTGAGCGTGCTGTTCGGCGGCATCTGCCGGATTCTCGACGAGCGCGAGATCGACGACCCGAAGGTCTGGCGCAGGCACGTCGACCAGGTGGTCGACGCCTTCCGCGTCCAGCCCGCCTGAGCACAGCCCTGGGTAGGGGGCGATACCTACCAAATGATGATGCGATCCGAGTGCCGGAATGTGAATCTGGTCGCATGAGAAGCAATGGGTCACAGTCCAGTTCGCAGATCCGTACGGCGGTCGGAATCGAATCCGTATCCGCTCCCAGGCTGCTCGGTTCCTTCGCGGGCCATCTCTCGGTCCTCGGCCAATCCGCCCCCGCCCGGGAATGGCGGAGGGAGACTTTCAGGCGAGCTTTAGCTGGCGCTCAGAAACCATCGAAAGGATGGAGCGATGAAAGAACCATCTGACCCCAATCTGGCGGCTGCCCGCCGGAATTCCAGTCGGGATCGCCGCATCAGGGCGATCCGGGGGGCAACCGCGGCACTGTCCGTCTCCCTTGTCATCGCATTCAGCTCCACGGTCGCTCAGAGAGCCGATCTCGAAGGAACCGCTTCCGCGGCCGGCATGCCGAACTCATCGGCTCCCGCGGCCGGTCCGTCCGCCACCGCGACCTTCATCCAGCCCGAGCGTCTGGTCACCAGCCAGTCATGAGCCCAGCCCTCAACAGCCGGGAATTTGCGGCTCTGGGCGGGAAGGTAGGAATCTCTGTCGCCGATCCGGCCTCGGATGAGCTCCTGTCCGGGGCTCAGGAGATCGTCGGCCGGGTCCACAGCGACCTGTCCCGCTTCGATCCGGATTCCGAACTCAGCCGCCTGAACGAGGATCCGCGGACCGAGATCGAGATCAGCCCCCTGATGTCCCGATTCCTGCTCGACGTGATCGGTGCCGCGCGAATCAGCGGCGGCCTGGTCGACGCGACCTGTCTCGATTCGCTCGAGCGCGCGGGCTACCGTGCCTCGATGGATTTCGCCCGCGAGTCCGACGCGATCAAGCTCTATCCGAGCTCCGAGCTGCCACGGCATCCGGCCGCACCTCACGGTGAGGCCCGCTGGGCCGAGGTCGAGGTCGATCCCGACCGCGGGGTGGTGCGGCGCGCGCCGGGGATCCGGTTCGACAGCGGCGGACTCGGCAAGGGCCTCGCCGCCGATCTGGTCGCCGAGTTCCTGGACGAGGCCGCCTACTTCTCGGTCGACTGCGGCGGCGACCTCCGGGTGGGTGGCCTCACCGCCGGCGACGTCACGATCTCGGTCGCGAACCCACTCCGCGGCCAGGACCCGTTGGCCGAGCTGAGTGTTCCGGCGGGCCACGCGGTCGCTACCAGCGGCATCACCCGCTCCGCCTGGATCGGACCCGAAGGCGAGTACAGCCATCACCTGATCGATCCGGGCACAGGCCTGCCGGCCTTCACCGGCATCGTTCAGGTCTCGGCGGTCGCGCCGACCGCGGTCGAGGCCGAGGTCAGGGCGAAGGCGGCCCTGCTGGTCGGTCCCGCGTCCGCGGCCGAATGGCTCGAGTACGGCGGACTGATCATCCTGGAAGGCGGGGAGCTCAGGCGGATCGCCTCGGCGGACTCCGCCGCCACGACCGCCGGCTAGAGGAAGGTCAATCCTTCGCCGCGGTAGGTGGGCACCTCGTCCACGATCGCGCCGCCTTCGATCAGTAGGAGAGTCTCGAAGCGCTCACACAGCTCGCCCGCCTTGCTGTGGCGCATGTAGACGTTCTCACCCAGCCTGAGCCGGTCGGCGGCCGGGCCGAGCAGCGGGGTCTGGACCTCGCCGGCGCCCTCCTCTTCGTCGAGCGAAAGACCCGCGGGCAGCCAGGGAACCGGCAGTCTCGCCGGTCCGGCCGCGCCCGAGGACAGGTAGCCCCCGCCCAGCGCGGTGACCACGCCCGGCCCGGGCCGGCGCACCACCGGGATCGCGTAGGCCGCGGCCGGGCTGAGGCTGAAGCGCGAGTAGTGGTCGAACTGGGCCGGGGCGAAGAACCCCGAGCCGGCGGCGAGCTCGGTCACGGCCGGCTCGGTCGAGGTGAGCTCGAGGGATCCGGTGCCGCCGCCGTTGACGATCTCGATCTCGGCCACCTCCCGGACCCGCCTGACCACCTCGGCCCGTCGTTCCCGGATCTCCTCGGCCGAGTGCTTCTGCATCCACTTGATCATCCGCGCCCGGACCGGCTGTCCGGGAGGCTCGTCCCCGACCCCGGCGATCTGGCCCTCGTAGGCCATGATCGCGACCAGCTCCAGCTTGTCCCTTCGGGCGATCTGCTCGGCCAGGGCGACCGCCTGCGTGCCGGTGCGGATCGGTGAACGCTTGGCGCCCGCGGTGAGCCGTCCCTTCAGTCCGTGCCAGGCCGCGTCGAGCTCGATCGAGAGCCGCACCGGTCCGGCCCGGCTGCCGAGCACCGACTCGATCATGTCGAGATGCTCGACGCAGTCCACGGTGAGGATCGGCGCCTCGCCGGGGGTGGCGACGTTGCGGATCGCCAGCTCCCGCAGCGCTTCCAGGTCCGTCGTCGGATAGGCGAGCAGCAGGTTCTCCAGCCCGCCCTCGGCCAGCCACAGAGTCTCGGGCAGGGTGAAGCTCATCACTCCCCGGAAGCGCTCGTCCCGTGCGAGCACCCGCTCGATCAGAGCCCGGCAGCGAATCGATTTCGAGGCGACCCGGATCGGTTTGTCACCCGATCGGGCCAGCATCGCGTCCGCGTTCGCCCACATCGCGTCGAGGTCGACGAAGGCGAACGGCGCCTCGATCTCGGCGAACATCTCCTCGTAATACGCGTGGTCGCGAACCGGGTTCGGCATCTGCTTTCGCAGACTACCCGGCGCATCCCACGGCAAGACGGAGAGGGAGGGATTCGAACCCTCGAGAGAGCTTGCGCCCCCTACTCGCTTAGCAGGCGAGTGCCTTCAGCCACTCGGCCACCTCTCCGGGTCGGGTGATTGTATGGATTCGCCGTGGAGAGGGAATCCAGGGGATGCGCCGCCATCCGGCATCCGGCCTAGGTCAGCCCCGCGTCCCTTACCTTGAGGGCTATCTGGACCCGGTTGTCGGCGTCCAGTTTGCTCAGCAGCTTGGTCACGTGGCCCTTGACCGTGGCCACGCTCATGAAGAGCTCGTCGGCGATGTCCTGATTGGAGCAGCCTCGCCCGACCGCCACCGCGACCTCGCGTTCGCGATCGGTCAGTGAATCGATCGCGGCCTTGGCGGCCTCGGCGCCGCCGCCGTCCTCCCCGGTGGAGAAATGGTCGAGCAGCTGCCTGGTGACCGTGGGGGAGAGCATCGCCTCGCCGGCCGCGACCAGTTGGATCGCGCGCAGGATGTCGGCCGGTGGTGTGTCCTTCAGCAGGAAGCCGGCGGCTCCGTGGCGCAGGGCCGAGAAGATCATCTCGTCGGCGTCGAAGGTGGTCAGCACGATCACCTCGGGCGGATTGGGCCGGGAACGCAGGCGCCTCGTCGCGGTCAGGCCGTCGACCTCGGGCATGCGGATGTCCATCAGCACCACGTCGGGCCGGTGTCCGTCCACCGCCGCGGCGACCTCGGAGCCGTCGCTCGCCTCACCGACGATCCGGATCGAGGGATCGCCGCCGAGCATCATCCGCAGCCCCGAACGGACGAGCGCGTCGTCGTCGACCAGCAGCACCTTGATCGGGGTCATGTGCTCGAACCGCTCAATCTGTCCAGGGAAGCCACACCTGGAGTGTGAACCTTCCGTCGGCCTGTGGGCCATGACGCAACCTGCCGCCGGCCAGTTCGACCCTCTCGGTGAGGCCGATCAGGCCGGTTCCCGAGCCGGGAATATCGATCGGCGACTCGGGTTCGATTAGCGGCCGGCGATTGCTGACCTCGACCGTGAGGCCGTCGCCCGGGGCTCCGGCGACCGCGACCTGGGCGGCACCGCCGGGCGCGTGCTTGCGGGCGTTGGTCAGACCCTCCTGGATCACCCGGTAGGCGGTCCGGCCGGTCGAGTCGGGAACGAGCGAGATCCCTTCGACCTCCTCCGCGAACTCGACCTCCACACCCGATTCCCGTGACTCCTGGATCAGCGCCTCGACATCGATCAGCGTGGGCTGGGGTGGCTCGTTGGCCCCCAGCTGGCCCTGGTCCTCCTCGCGAAGCACGCTGATCACGTCGCGCAGCTCGTCCAGGGCCTGATGGGCGTTGCTGCGGACGATCGCGGCGGCCTGCCGGACCTCCTCCGGCGAGGCGTCGGGCCGGAACTCGAGCGCCCCCGCGTTGAGCGCGACCAGCGATATGCGATGGGCGAGCACGTCGTGCATCTCGCGGGCGATCCTGGTGCGCTCCTGCTCGCGGGCCTGGGCCAGTCGCAGGTCCCGGTCGGCCTCCGCCTGGACCGCCCGCTCTCGCAGCGACTCGAAGAGCTGGCGCCGAGCCCGCACCCACATGCCCCAGGCCACGATCCCGGAGATGAACACCGTGACGGTGACCATGTCCACCCAGAGTGCGTTCTCGCTGGTGTACATCGAGTAGTAGATCGGGTAGGTCGCGATCGAGACCGCCGCGATCGCGGCGGCGATCTTCCACTGCCGATGAATGGCGACGGTGAAGATCGCCACCAGCGCCGCACCGCTCGCGGCAGGGCTGAATATCGCGACCAGCATGGTCGCGATGCCGATCTGGACCGGCCAGCGGCGCCGGAAGAAAAGGGTGAGGCAGGCGAGAATCCCCGCCGTGATGATGAGCACGTTGCCGAGCGTGCTCGGATCCATCTCGAAGGTGGCGTCGAAGTAGGTGAGCGTGCCGAACAGTGCCGCCGCGACAACGGCGGCGGTGTCGACGAGGGCGTTCCGCCGGGGCGACCTCTTCGGTGAGGGGCAGTCCGCCGGTTCGCGGCTGGGCAGAGGGAAGAATCGCGTCACGGAACCAGGCTAGACCAAGCGATCCGATGGCCCCACCGACTTTGGTCCGCACCGATCCCGACCCAGGTAGGGGAAGAACTCGACCTGAAGCCGATGTGCGCGGTCCGGAGGGCTGGAACGTTGGGGCCATGAAAACGAAACGCAGCGACGACGGGGGTCCACGATGACCGCTCTGGCGACATTCGATGGCCTGGTCAAGCAATACAAGACCGGAACCGCGGTGGACGATCTGACCTTTCAGGTGCCCGAGGGCCAGGTCTGCGGTCTGCTCGGCCCCAATGGTGCGGGCAAGACGACCGCGATCCGGGTCCTGCTGGGGCTGGCCCGTCCGACCAAGGGCAAGACGACCCTGCTCGGCCTTTCGCCGGGCGACCGGGGATTCGGTGACGCGGTCCGCCAGGTCGGCACCCTGATCGAGGGTCCGGCCCTGTACGCCAAGGCGACCGCCCGCCAGAACCTCCTGATCGAGGCCGACGCGATCGGCATCGACCGGCCGAAGGGTCAGATCGACGATCTGCTCCGGCTGGTCGGCCTGTTCGATCGTGCCGACACCCGGTGCGGATCGTTCTCGCTCGGCATGCGCCAGAGGCTCGGGCTCGCCGTGTCGCTCATCGGCAGCCCCCGCCTGGTCGTGCTCGACGAGCCGACCAACGGGCTCGATCCCGCCGGGATCGTCGAGATCCGCGAACTGATCAAGAAGCTCCCGGAACGCGGAACCTCGGTTCTGGTCTCGTCCCATCTGCTTTCCGAGATCCAGCTGATGTGCGACCGGGCCGCGATCCTGCAGCGCGGACGGCTGATCGCCGAGGGCACGATCGAAGAGCTGCTTTTCGGGGATGGTTCCGCGGGCTTCACGGTGACGGTCGATCCGACCCTGATCGAACAGGCGATGGGAACGCTCTCCCGGGTCGGTCTGAGTGCGCGCCCGAACGGCGACGGGACCCTCGCCGTGGCCGGTGATATCGAGAACGGCCTCTCGATCAGCCAGCCGCTCGCCCAGGCGGGCATCTACGTCTGGGAGCTGCGCCAGGACAAGGCGGACCTCGAGCAGGTGTTCCTGCGGCTCACCGATGAAAGCCACACGAACGAAACGGAGGTTGCGAATGCGGCCTGAACTGAGAAAACTGTCGGTCCTTCCGACCCCCCGCTGGACCGCCGCGGCAGTGCTGGTCGCGATCCTGATCGCGACCGTGGTGGTCGCCTTCAAGGGAGCGGGCCGGGACTCGCTCGCATTGACCTTCGGGGTCGGTGTCCCCACCTACATCGCCTCGATCGTGATCGGCGTCTGGATGGCCGGGCTCGAGTATGGGCAGAAGACGATGAAACGGACCCTGACCCGCAACCCGAACCGGCTCGAGGTGGTGTTCAGCAAGCTGGCCGTGGCGATACTCGCGGCGACCGCGCTCACCGTGGGTGCCGCATTGGTGGCGACCCCGCTGTTCGCGCTGGCCTCTTCCGGCCACGACCTCACCATCCCGGCCGCCGACACGATCAAGGTGGGGCTGGGCAGTCTCGCCAACAACATCGTCTACGTGATCGCGGGATTCAGTCTCGGCCTGGTCACGCGGAGCATGGCCGGCGGCATGACGCTCGCCCTCGGCTTCTTCTTCGTGATCGATTCGCTGCTCACGGCGATCCCCAAGGTCGGGGATTTCATGCTCTCGGCGGTATCCGGTGAGATCTTCCAAGAGATCGTCGGCAAGGACATCGCGGGCACCGATCTCGAAGTGAAGATCGTCCAGGCCGTGTCGATCACGGTTCTGTGGGTGGTTGCCTTCGTCGCGCTGAGCTCGGCCAGGTTCCTGCGGACCGACATCGATTGATCGGGGTGGGCCGGCGAGATCCATTCGCCGGCCCACGTGGTCCAACCAGATAGCTCAATCTGGAGGCCGAATCGAATGATGTGCGATGGTGTTACAGATATTGGTGAACCGCCAACGCGGCGGGCACCCGCTTATTGCCCGAGAGTCTTAGGAGAAATTCATGCGTCGTCTGTCCATGGCCCTGGCCATCCTGTTCTTCGGAGTCGCGGTCCAATCCGCCCACGCGGTCGGCAAGGACTACGCGGCCACCGCGCTCAACATCATTCCGTCGGGCCAGTACCCCGGCATCGGCGCCCCTCCCGGGGCCAACGTGTCCGAGCAGGCCGAGATGTACGACGGGCTGACCCCGCTCTTCAACTCGGTCAAGAACTCGGATCTGACCAAGTACTTCAAGTCGGAGCGCTTCGGTATCTCCACCGATGGTCCGGCGACCACCGAGGTTGTGCCTCGCGAGGGTGTGACGATTCTTCGGGACCGGTTCAACGTGCCGCATGTCACCGCCACCACCTATGACGGCGGCATTTGGGCCGCCGGCTGGATCGCGGCGAAGGATCGCGGTCTGCTGCTCCAGCAGGCCCGCTACAACGCCCGTGTCGCGGCGATCGACGCTCCGCATCTGAGCGCGATCGGGCTCGTCTCCAGCCTCGCGAATTTCGAACCGAGCGCACAGACCGAAGCGGCCGTCGCCAAGCAGACCCAGGCCCTGCAGGCCGAAGGCAAGGAAGGCCGCGCCGTGCTGCGCGACATCGACACCTACATCACGGGCATCAACGACTACCTCACCTCGACCGGTTCGGGCAACGCGCCCTGGACCCGGAACGACGTCTACGCGGTGAACGCGCTGAAGGACCAGTTCCTCGGAGTCGGCGGCGGCGACGAGGCCCGCCGGTCGCAGTTCCTCGGCGGACTGAACAAGCGCCTCGGCGCGAAGAAGGGCTGGAAGGTGTTCAACGACCTCCGCCAGCACACCAGCGACCGCAGCCCGACCTCGATCGACGGCAAGTTCCCCTATGAGCGCCTGCCGAAGAAGAGCCGCAAGGGCAGCGTCGTGCTCGATCCGAACAGCTTCGTCAAGACCTCGGTCACCGGCGATCAGCTGCCCGCCTCGCTGCAGGCGCCCGCGGCCCGCCAGCCGGCCAGCAACACGCTGATGATCACCAAGAAGGCTTCGGCGACGGGCCGTCCGCTGATGGTCGGTGGACCCCAGATCGGCTACTTCTACCCCGGACTCACCTACGAGATCGACATGAACGCCCCGGGCCTGAAATGGCGTGGCGCGACCTCGGCTCCGTTCCCCGGATACATGCTGATCGGCCGTGGCGAGGACTTCGCCACCACCCTGACCTCGGCCAGCGGAGACGTGATCGACCAGTTCGCCGAGACTCTCTGCGGCGGCAGCGACACCAAGTACCTCTACAAGGGCAAGTGCCGCGAGATGGGCACCTTCGACGCCGGCACCCTCACTCAAGGAATCGGCGGCGATCCGAAACCGGTCACCTTCCGTACGACAGTGCACGGACCGGTCGTCGGCTACGCGACGGTCAAGGGCAGGAAGATCGCGCTCTCCTCGAAGCGCTCGAGCTACGGCAAGGATGTCGTCGACCTGCTCTTCAACCGCAGGCTGTCGAACGGCATGGTCAAGAGCCCCGAGACCTTCTACAAGGCCGCGGCCAAGACCCCGCAGACCTTCAACTCGTTCTACATCGACAACAAGCACGTGGCCGAGTACACCAGCGGCCTGCTGCCGATCCGCCACAAGGCGGTCGACCCCGGTCTTCCGACCAAGGGCACCGGCCAGTTCGAGTGGCGCGGCTTCCTCTCGGACAAGGGGCATCCGCACGGCAAGGATCCCAAGTCGGGAATGATGGTCAACTGGAACAACAGCGTCGCCCGTGGATTCGGCTCGGCCGATGACGAATGGGGCCGGGCCGGCACGGTCGGCCGGGTCGACATGCTGACCAAGAACCTGAAGAAGAACAGGCGAAACGGCAAATGGACAATGGCCGCGGTGACCTCGGCGATGAACGCCGGCGGCACCCAGGACGTGCGTTCGGTCCTGACGACCCCGCTGCTGGCCCGCCTGCTGAAGGGCTCCAAGGCCCCTGATCCGACCGCCGCCGCGATGCTGAAGCAGATGGTCGCCTGGAACAAGTCGGGCAGCAGTCGGCTCGATCGTGAACTGGACGGACTGATCGACGTTCCCGGAGCCGCCTCGATGGACGGTGCCTGGAACAAGATCGCCGACGCGTTCATGAAGCCGGTTCTCGGACCGCAGCTCGACGAGCTCAACTCGCTGTTCTCCAGGTTCGACGCACCACCCCTGGGCCAGTACTCGGGCTGGTACCAGTACTTCGAGCGTGACATCAAGAAGCTGCTGGGCGAGAAGACCGACCCGTTCAAGGTCAGCTACTGCGGCCACGGCAAGAAGGCCGCCTGTCAGAAGGCGGTGTGGGGTGCGATCTCCGAGGCCGGTGCCGAGCTGACGGCGAAGTACGGAACGTCCGATCCCGCCTCGTGGCGAGTGAATACCGAAGAGCGGAACGAGTTCATTAAGTTCGGACCACTTGAGCTGATCAAGATGCGCTACACCAACCGTCCGAGCGGAATCCAGCAGGTGATTTCGTTCAAGGGGCATAGGTAAGGAATCCGATCTGACATTCCCGCGCCGGAGCCCAGCAGGGCACCGGCGCGGTTGGTCTTCGGGAAAGCCAAATCGGATTTCGACGGTTCGCCGCGCGGCCAATCGAGTGGGACCCCGCATCCTTGAGGTGTGACTGAGAGAATCCCGGGCATGCTCGATGTCACTACAACCGGCTGGATCGTCACAGTCGGAGTCGTCCTTGCCCTGTTCGTGATCGATCTGGGCATGGCGGTCGCTCGCCCCCATGAGGTCGGCTTCCGTGAAGCCGCGCTCGCATCGACCTTCTACATCGCGATCGCGATCGCGTTCGGCATCGTCTTCGGCACGATCGCGGGATGGGAGTTCGGCGGCGAGTTCTTCGCCGGATACATCCTCGAGAAGAGCCTCTCGGTCGACAACCTCTTCGTCTTCGTGGTGATCATGACCACGTTCGCGGTGCCCCGGCAGCATCAGCAGCGGGTGCTGATCATCGGAATCTTCCTCGCCCTGATCCTGCGGGTCATCTTCATCCTGCTCGGGGCGACCCTGCTCGAGACCTTCTCCTTCATGTTCCTGCTGTTCGGGCTGCTGCTGGTCTTCACCGCGATCCAGCTCTTCCGCCATCGCGACCAGGACCCCTCGGTGGAGGACAACGTCGTGGTCGGTTTCGCCCGCAAGCGCCTGCCGATCACCGAGGAGTACGACGAGGGCCGGCTCTCGACCAAGATCGACGGCAAGCGCTTCTTCACGCCGCTCTTCCTGGTGCTGCTCGCGATCGCCAGCGCCGACATCCTGTTCGCGCTCGATTCGATCCCGGCGATCTTCGGCATCACCGACGAGGTCTTCATCGTGTTCGCCGCGAACGCCTTCGCGCTGCTCGGTCTGCGCGCGCTCTTCTTCCTGGTCACCGGCCTGCTCGACCGGCTGGTCTATCTCTCGACCGGCCTGGCGCTGATCCTTGCCTTCATCGGGGTCAAGCTCGGACTCCATTGGGGGCATCTCCAGAGCGATTCGGTGCCGGAGATCTCGACCAGCTTCTCGCTGGGAGTGATCGGCGTGGTCCTCACGATCACAACGATCGCCAGCCTGGTCAAGTCGAAGCGCGATCCCGACGCGAAGGCCCATGCCGGTTCGCTCCGCGACAACCCGTCGAAGGACCGTCCGGACGGGGGGTAACGGCGGGCCGTTCGGGCCTGGATAACAGGGGCGCAACGAGCCCGAGGGTCGCGCTCGTCAGAATGTGGCTGTGAGCGATACAGCAGTGAGAAAAACGAAGATAGTTGCAACAGTCGGGCCGGCCAGCTGGGACCCCGACACTCTGGTGGAGATGATCGAGGCCGGGGTGGACGTATTCCGCCTCAACTTCTCTCACGCTGACGTAGCGCGGCACAAGCAGACCGTGGACGACATCCGTGCGGCCTCGGAGAAAGCCGGCCGGGAGGTCGGCATCCTCGGGGATCTGCCCGGACCGAAGCTGCGCGTCGGGCACTTCCCGGACGGTGTGGTCGAACTGGTCGTAGGTTCCGAGGTGACCCTCACCAGCGGCGACGACGACGGCAGCGCCACGCACATCCCGGTGCCCTGGGACGAGATGACCGACGTGCTCGACGTCGGCGCGATCATCTACCTGGCCGACGGCTCGATCCGGCTGAAGGTGACCGGAAAGCGTGAGGGCGCACTGGTCGCGGACGTCCAGGTCGGCGGCCCCCTCTCCTCGAACAAGGGCATGAACCTTCCCGGTGTCGATTCGGGGCTGGCCGCCGTCTCCGACGTCGATCTCGGCTGGGTCGAGTTCTCGGTGGAGAACGAACTCGATCTGCTCGCGGTCTCGTTCGTGCGCGAACCGACCGATCTCGACCCGGTGATGGAGCGGCTCGAAAAGCTCGGCTCCGATCTGCCGGTGATCGCCAAGATCGAGAAGCCCCAGGCCGCCGGTGCGATCGAGGAGATCGTGCGGGCCGCCAACGGCGGCATCATGGTCGCCCGCGGCGATCTCGGCATCGAGGTGCCGCTCTACGAGGTCCCGGTCCTGCAGAAACGCCTGATCAAGGCCGCCGGCCACATCTCGAGGCCGGCGATCACCGCCACCCAGATGCTCGCGTCGATGGTCTCCGCCAAGCGGCCCACCAGGGCCGAGGTGACCGATGTCGCGACCGCGATCTTCGATGGCACCGACGCGGTCATGCTTTCCGAGGAGACCGCGGTCGGTGCCTATCCGGTCGAGGCGGTCAAGGTCATGGACGAGATCGCCCGCGCGACCGAGCCCGACCTTCCCTACTGGGATTGGCTGCTGAACCGGACCAGGCAGGACGCGATGGACGTCTCCGAGTCGGTCACCCAGAGCGCGGTCGTCGCCGCCTACAGGCTGGACCTGAAATCGATCGTGGTGCCGACCTCGACCGGCCGCACCGCGGTCGTCGTCGCGGCCCACCGGCCCAAGGTGCCGGTGCTTGCGGTCACCCACACGATCAAGGCGGTGCGCAGGTTGCGGCTGGTCTTCGGGGTCGAGCCGGTGCTCTACGACCAGGTCACCGAGATCCGTGACCTGCTCTACGAGTGCGCCGACGTCGCGATCGCCGAGGGTGCGGCCGAGTCAGGCGATCTGATCGCGATCGTCGCCGGACTGACCGACCTGCGGCTCGGAACCAACCTCTTCGAAGTCCACCGGGTCCCGTGAGTTCGTCTGGAAAGGCCTTCAGGCGATTCTGCCTGGGGGCCGCAACAATTCTGGCACTGACCATCGCGCTCGCCGCCTGCGGCGGGTCCGGCGATGACGACTCCGGGACCACCCAGAATCCGGTCAAGGCGACCCTGGTCCTGGACTACCTGCCCAACGGCGTTCACTCCGGCATCTACCGGGCGCTGGTGGCGGGCTACTACGAAGATCAAGGCATCGAGCTGAAGGTGATCACCCCGACCTCGACCGCCGACACCCTGCGTCTGATCGAGGCCGGCAAGGCCGATTTCGGGCTGGCCGACGGCATCGACATCGCCACCCAGATCGATTCCGGGCTGGGAGCGAAGGGAATCATGGCGCTCACCCAGAGGCCGTCGGGCGGCCTGATCACGATGGCCGACGAGAACATCGAGACCCCGGCCGACCTGGACGGCAAGACGGTCGGCGTGACCGGGGTTCCCTCCGACGACGTGGTCTTCGAAACCATCGTCCGGGACGGGGGCGGGGATCCCTCGTCGGCGAAGGTGGTGACCATCGGCTTCAACGGCATCCAGGCCCTTCAGGCCGGCCGGATCTCGGCCTTCACCGGCTACGTGCCGGCGGACGCGACCGCGATCGACGAGTCCGGGCAGAAGACCCGCTCCTTCCTCTTCGACGAGTTCGGCGGACCGTCATATCCCGGCCTGGTGGCGTTCTCGACCGAGACCCATATCGCCGAGGATCCGGAGTTGATGGCAGGGTTCGTGGAGGCGACCACCCGGGGATACAGAGATGCGCTCGAGGATCCGGACCGGGCCGTCGCCGATCTGGTCGATGCCGGCAACGGAATCGACCCGGAGCTGGCCCTGGCGACCTTCGAGGCATACCGTCCCTTCATCGGCGAGCCGGCCCGGCTGGGAACGTTCGTGGATGCGCGGCTCGGGGAGCTCTCGAGCTTCATGGTCGAACACGATCTGATCCAGAAACCGATCGCTCCGGAAAGGTTCGCCACCGGCGAGTTCACCGACCCCGAGGACGGCTAGGACCGGGGAACGCCCGATCCTGCTGCGAGAATTGATGCGATGATCATCGATTGCGCGTTCTATGAGAAGGGAAAACGCCAGGACGGTGATCTGACCTACGAACAGGCGGCCGAGAAGACCAGGTATTCCGGCCATGCGGGAGCTTTCGTCTGGCTCGGTGTCGTCGATCCGGCCGAGACGGAACTGAAGCGGATCGCCCATCAGTACGGCCTTCACGAGCTGGCGATCGAGGACGCGATCGAGGCCCATCAGCGGCCTAAGGCCGAGATGTACGGTGACACGCTGTTCATCGTGGTGAAGACCGCCACCTACGCGAACCCCGAGGATCTGATCGAGGTCGGGGAGCTGCTGATCTTCGTCAATCCCAAGTTCGTGATCACGATCCGTCACGGCGGCCGGTCGCTCGAGGATGTGCGGCGCCGGGTCGAGGATCGTCCCGACCTGGTCGAAGCGGGTCCGGGCGCGGTGCTTCATCAGATCCTCGACCGGGTTGTCGACGACTACGGTGACGCGGCCAAGTCGTTCGACATCGATCTCCAGCATGTCGAGGAGCTGGTCTTCGCCGCCGACCGGCGCAATCCCGCCGAGCGCATCTATCGCCTGGAGCGCGAGGTGATCGATTTCTATCGTGCCGTCGCCCCGCTCTTGGACGTAGTGGATGGCCTTGCGCGCGGCCAGTTCGACATCGTCAACGATCCGCTTCACGAGTATTTCCGTGACGTTCACGATCACCTTCAGCGGATCAACGGCGAGATCCTCGGCTTCCGTGACCTGCTTTCCAGTTCCCTCCAGGCGAACCTGACCCAGGTATCGGTCCGCCAGAACGAGGACATGCGAACGATCTCCGCCTGGGCGGCGATGGCCGCGGTGCCGACCGCGATCGCGGCGATCTACGGCATGAACTTCGAGCACATGCCGGAGTTGAAGTCACCGCTCGGCTATCCGCTCGTGCTGCTGCTGATGCTTTCGATCTGCCTGTATCTCTACTGGCGGTTCAAGAAGTCCGGCTGGCTTTAGGCAAAAAAACGCCGCCCCCGGAGGGACGGCGTTTCGTGAAGCGGATGTGGTCGCGGTTCAGTTCGCCTGCTGGACCCGGAACACGGCGCCGCCTGGTCCGCCACGGAAGCGGGCCTTGGCGGGGTTGACCTTCCAGGGGGCCGGCAGCCTGCCGTCGGGGTAGTTCAGGAACTGACGGAAGTAGGCCGAGGCCTGGCTGCAGGACAGCGGAACCTTGGTGCCGACGTAGATGTAGTACGGACCCTTCGGGAGGACGAGGGCGCCGATACGGTCGTTGTGCTGAACCTGGAACGTCGCGGGACAGCGCGCGTACTTGGTGTTCTTGTCCGGGTTCGGCGAGGGACCGTAGGCCTTGTTGATGTTGAAGCCGACCGACGGGTTCTTCGGCTTGTAGAAGGTGGCGCTCGAACGCTTCAGCTTCCACGACTTCGGCAGGACACCGTCGTAGTCGAGCAGGAACTCCTGGAACCGCTTGACCGCCTTGGCGCAGGTGAAGGCGTCGGGGTCGATCAGGGTGATCCGGTAGTTGCCCTTCGGCACCTTGAAGCTGCCGATGCTGTCGTTGTGGACGACCTGGAAGTAGCCGGGGCAGGATGCCGAGGTGGAGCCGCCGCCACCGCCGCTGGGGGTGGTGGTACGGGAGACCTTGAAGCCGGTGGTCGAACCCTTGCCCTTGGTGAAGCTCGATGCGGCCACGTTCACGACCCAGGGCGAGCGGAGCTTGCCGTCGTAGTCCTGGAGGAATTCGGCGAACAGCTTGCTGGCCGAGGCGCAGCTCAGGGTCGCGCTATTCAGCACGGTCACGTTGTAGTTGCCGGCGGGCAGGTTCAGCTTGCCGATCCGGTCGTTGTGCAGCACCCGGAAGGTGGGGCAGCTCAGCTCGGCGGCCTGTGCCTGCTTCGGGCTGCTTCCGAGCACGAGAACGAGCAGCGCGGCGAACGCGAGGATCGTGGCTGCGGACAATTTCAGATATTTCGCGGTGACATTCATTACTTGGTGCTCGCTGTCTTAGGAGGGTTTGATCGAAGTCTCGATGTATCACCTGTCATTGAAACCGATCTGCGGGTTCAAAGCCAGGAAGTCATATGGAGATACAACCCTAGATCCGGTGTCAAGTTCCGCATTCTCAAGCCGAATTTGCCCAGACGAGCAGGGCCCGGGTCCCGGCGGTTCAGCCGAGCTCGATCGTGGTGATGCCGTAGATCCGGTCCAGGGGAAGGGAAGGGGCGGGCCCGCGGTACATGCGGGTGGTCTCGAAGGAACGTTCCATTCCGAGTGAGCCGACCAGTTCTACCCCGGCCAGATTGGCTTCTGGCAGATCGATCGCGACCGGACCATCTACCCCGGCAGCCAGTTCGAGGATCAGTTCACGGGCGATCTCGGGATCGTCCGCGAAGACCGGCCCGATCCGGTGACCGGGGTCCGCGCGCCGGGACGCCGCGAAACCGGTGATCTCTCCGTCGCTGGTCGTGACCACTGCGTCACGGTCCTCTCCGGCGATCCAGTGCCGCAGGAAGTCGGGTCTCGGCCCGAAGAAGTGACGGCCGTCATATGCGGTCAGTTCATCGAGATCCAGATCCGCCGCGCGCCCGACCTCGATCCGGCCATCGGGGGCGGGCAGATCACCCGATGAATATCTGGCGTTCACGTGGCTGATGGCGAAACCCGCGGATTCGTAGGCGGATATCTGGGCGGGAACCGCGTCGAGTCCGAGCGTGAAGCCCTGGTATCGGGCCAGCACGTCCTCCCAGAGGGCCTTGCCGATCCCGATCCCCCGATGTCCGGGCTCGACGATGTAGAGCCCGACGAAAGCAAGTGAGTCGGAGCCCCGAACCGCGGACAGGGTCGCGACGGTCTGTCCATCCACCCGCGACCGGAAGAAACCCTCCGGGTCGGCCGCAAAGAAAGGGGTCGCGTCACCCTGCCCGGGCTGCCAGCCTTCGGCCCGCGCCCACTCGAGGGCGAGCCGCACCCCTTCGCGATCCATCACTTCGATCCGCGCGCCGCTCAACGGCCCGTACCGTCCGCCAGGAGCACCTTCATTCGTCTGAAGCGAGGTTCATTCACGTTGACGCGGCAGAGCCTAACGGCCCCGGTGGCGCCCAAACCGCATCGCACGGCCCGGACGCATACAATGCCCCGCTCAGGGCGATGCTCCAGGCACCCAAGCCGCAGTCTCGTCCGACAACCCGCGCCCGTAGCTCAGCTGGATAGAGCGTCGGTCTACGAAACCGAAGGTCACTGGTTCGAATCCAGTCGGGCGCACTCGCAGGGACCTCGCTCTACAGGCGGGATTCCCTTCCACAGTGCGGGGTCTGCCGCTTCAACCGCGCCGATGCGCAAGCGGCGACGGGACCGCAACGAACCGCAACGAACCGCCGCGTTTGCGGCACCACTTTCCCCCGGCTTTCCCCCGAGTGGCTGTTCCGGGGCTGGACCTTACCGCTCTTCTCGATCGCTTCCGCGACGGGATTCGGGCCTGGAGGCGCACCGAAGTAGAGGCTGAGCAGGACCGCTTCCACGAAGAGCTGCTCACCCGCCCCTGGCCTTGCCAGCCGTTCTCCCTCGCTGGCTGTCGCGGACCGACCTGCTCGGAGTGTGGCCACCGGACCAACACGGACAGCTACTGCCGCCGATGCGGGGTGCAGCTGTGATCACGGACTCACCGTCAGATGTCTCACCCACCCAAAAAGATCGGGTGGCTCAGCTGCCCGAGAACGGAGCAGCCGAATGATTCAGATCAAGTCGTGGAGAGACGGCAAAGTTCTCTACACAGCCGAGACCGCCAATGACGTGAAGACCGCGTTGGAGGAGGCGGTGAAGGCTCGGGCCGACCTGGGGTACGCCAACCTGCGGTACGCCGACCTGCGGTACGCCGACCTGCGGTCCGCCAACCTGGGGTCCGCCAACCTGGGGTCCGCCGACCTGCGGTCCGCCGACCTGCGGTCCGCCGACCTGCGGTACGCCGACCTGCGGTACGCCGACCTGCGGTCCGCCAACCTGGGGTCCGCCAACCTGCGGTACGCCGACCTGCGGTCCGCCAACCTGGGGTCCGCCGACCTGCGGTACGCCAACCTGCGGTCCGCCGACCTGCGGTACGCCAACCTGCGGTCCGCCGACCTGCGGTACGCCAACCTGCGGTCCGCCGACCTGCGGTACGCCGACCTGCGGTCCGCCAACCTGGGGTCCGCCAACCTGGGGTCGCTACCCGACGACTCTCACAAGCATCCGCTGTGGGTCTTCCGCGCAGATTTTTTCGCTGTGCTCGACTCAGCACCCAGTGAAGTAGCTGGCGTCAGGAAGGCTCTGGTTGAAGGCAAGGTGAACGGATCGACCTACCGGGGCGACTGTGCTTGCTTGGTCGGAACGATCGCCAACGTCGCCGGGCAACCGATCAAGGATGAGATACCCGACATCGTCTGCGGCATCAAGCCCGACTCTTCCCGCCCGGCCGAGGTGTGGTTCATGCCGATCGCGGAGGGCCACACGGCCGACCTCGATCGTGCCGAGCATCAGTATGAGGGTGAGTTCCGCGCCACTAAGGCGCTGGAGTGGCTGGACGAGTGGACCGTCAGCCGCAAGGCGATCGCCAAGGCACTCGCTCCGAAGCGCAAGCGTAAGCCGAAGGGCAAGGCGTGAACGCCTTCCGGCGCGCACAGCTCGGCTGGAATCCAAAGCCTGCAACGCAGGCCCAGCTCGACTATCTCGCTCGCCTGTCCGAGCAACTCGGGGTGGAAACACCCCGGGTTGCCTGGGCGCGTGATGCCAGCCGGGCGATTCGCGGCCTGATCAAGTACCGCGACTCGCGGGCTCAGATGAGATTGGCACTCGCATGATCGAGGCAACCTTCCGGCCGATCGATCGCTGGCCCGAGCCACTCGGCCACCCTCGCCGATCGATGTTCAAGCGCGGTCACTACACCGCGACCCTCACGCTCCTCGAACGCGAGCTGAGCCACCTCGGCGCCAAGAACGTTGTCATCCAGGTCGACCTCCGCGAAGACCAGATCAAGGTCGACGGTTGGCCCAAGGCAGGCGTCCGGTGGGGAGATCACCCCGGCGTGATCGTCGCCTTCGACTCGAAACACGGCCCGCTGAAATACGCGACCGCCGAGTTCGATCGGTGGGAGGACAACCTGCGCGGCATCGCCAAGGGCCTCGAAGCCCTCCGTATGGTCGATCGATACGGCATCACCAAACGCGGCGAGCAGTACACCGGTTGGAAGGCACTGCCCGCCGCCGGCGAGACCGAGCAGTCGCAGATCGATCGAGGCCGCGGACTGATCGCCGACTACCACGGCGTGAACGCCGCGCTCCGCGCCACCCACCCCGACCATGGCGGCGACCCCGAGGACTTCATGGCCGTCCAGGCAGCCCGGAAGGCGGACCAGTGAACTTTCCGGTCAAACTGAACGACTCCTACACGTGCCAAGCCCGCGATGCGGACGGCGTGAGCGTCGCCTTCGATGACCTCCTAGACGTTGGGGACGAGGTCGCGCACCACTCGGATAACCAGGGCAACTGCTACCCGCCGATGGGTACGGTTGTACGCCGCGAAGACGGTCTCTGGATCGAGCTGAAGGTCGACGGTTTCCCGAGCGCCGAAGCGATCGAGGCGGTGGCCAGGCACCGAGCGATGAAGGAGCTGTACGGCCATTGGGATGACTTCCACACGCCGATGGGCCTGGGGAGGGCGCGAGCCCGGCTGGACCAACTGTTCGAGAGGAGCCCGGCCGTTCGGTCGAGCTGGCTGATCGCCGCCGAGCGAGACCTGACGATCGCGGTCATTCGTGACTGGAGGGCTCAGTGAACTTCAAGCCCGAAATGGTCGAGCAGATCGAAGCCGGCCAGAAGACGCAGACCCGCCGACCGGTCAACTTCGACAACCCGCGATCGCACTACGCCAACGCCGGCACGTTCTTCAAGGTCGGCCAGGAGTACGCCGTGTGCCCCGGCCGCGGCAAGCCCGCAGTCGCCCGGATCCGGATGACCGACATCCGCCGCGAAACCTTCCGCGACATCACCGAAGACGACGCGATCGCTGAGGGGCTCGCCGGGAACAAGAACGGGGTCTGGAAAGCCCGCGACCTATTCTTCGACCTGATCCTCCGCCTCCACAAGGGCTTCGACCTGGACGACGAGTGCTGGGTCTTCGAGTTCGAGCTGGTGAAGCCGTGAGCCCACTCGACATCGGTGCCTCGATCGTCGTCATCGCCGGCGTCCTGTTCCTAATCTGGCTCACCCGCGACCCGATGCGGGGATCTCGATCGTGAGGAGGAGATTCATCGGCATAGGGGACGCCCCCGTTGACTGCCACTTCGCCGACTGTCCCGACCGGGCCGAGGAACACGTCCCCGGCTTCGGTGACTACTGCGCCCACCATGCCGTGATCGCCCGCCGATCGGCCGACCGGATCCCGACCGCCGCACCGACGCAGCCCGACCCGGCGCCGGACCCCACCGAACCGGCACAACTCGACCTGATCGACAGCACCGAATGACCCACCCGGCCACCACCCTCGAACTCGTGATCGCCGCGCAGGCAGGCGACGATCGCGCAGCCAGCATGATTGCCCGCCATTTCGAGCGTCTCGTCAGAGCGATCGCTGCGCCCTACTACATGCCCGGTGCCGAACCGGAAGACGTTGTCTCCGAGGGCATGATCGGGCTCGTCAAGGCGATCCGAACCTACGACCCCGATCGCGACTCGGGATTCCCGCACTTCGCGGCGCTCTGTGTCCGCGCCGAGATCCAAACGGCAGTCACCAGATCACGTCGCGAGAAGCGCCTGATTGGCCTCCAGGCACGATCACTCTCCGAGCCAACCATTCAGCCCGACCCGAACGGCGACGCGACAATCGGCGCGACGATCGCCGACCGGACCTCACTCGGCACCAATCCCGAGCGTGCCGTAATCGATCTCGACACCGCACGAGCGATCCGCGAGCTGATCCGCACCGGGATGTCCGCGATGGAGTCCGAGGCGCTGATCGCCGTGATGAGCGGCCGCCCCTACGTCGAGCTTGTCCAGACACTCGGCGTGCCCGCGAAGACGATCGACAACGCCGTCCAGCGAGCTCGCCGGAAGGTCCGCAACTTGCTCGACCCCACACAACCAACCCAAGGAGGAACCGGGAACCATGAACACGCACACGACGCGATCGATCAGGCGGCATGACCAATGCTCGTCCTGACCAGAAAACCAGGTGAGTCGATCGTCATTGACGGCGGAATCAACCTCGACATTCTGCACGTCAATCACCACCAGGTGAAGATCCGCTTCTCACGGCCTGTGGGATCGAGTTGGGAATCCGATGTGCTGGAGCTGGAGTCCGAGGAGGTCTTCACCCCGCGATCCAGCGTCCACATAACGGTCTGTGGAACTGCCCCTGGCAGGGTCCGTCTCGGCTTCGAGGCTCCGCGAGAGATCCAGATCATGCGGGAGGAGGTCCCGCGATGAAAATCAGGGACCAGATCGATGACGACCTGAGCAGCCGCCGCGCCGCGGAACTGGTCTGCGAAATCGAGCGCTGGCAGACCGACAACCCGCAGAACCTGCTGCCTCGCGACATCGCCCATGCGGCGGAGGCGGTGGGCGACGGCGAGAGCCCGACCGAACACCTGATCGCCCAAATCGATGCCTACGAGAAAGGCGCCGATCGGGCCGGGACGTGGCTTCCGCAGCCCATCCGGGAGGCGAACCGTCGACTGAAAGACCGGCAAACCGAACCTGATTCACCCACCCACCAAGAGAAAGGCACCACCCCATGAAGAGATTCATCAAAGGGCCCGTCTTCCCGATCGCGGTCGTGATCGTGATGGCCGCCTTCACGACGGTCCTGTTCGGCGGCTGCTCCGAAGAGTCGTCACCCCAGAGCAAGGCGAAGAGCGAGGTCAGCACCAAGGCCAAGGACCGGACGCCGTACATCCCTCAGAACGACGTCGAGTTCGACAACTACAACGCTGCGCAGAAGCTCTACGACAGCCCTGACACGATCATCTGGTGTTCGGTGATGCCGCAGGCCAGCTCCGCGCCGATCCTGACCGTCCCGATCACCGGCAAGCTGACATCCAGTTCGACCACCTACTTCAACCCCGAAGAGGAAAGTGGCCCGCGTGAGTCCCGCATCACCCTCCCGGCGCGATCGGTCGATGGTCTCTATCACCCGAACCCGCCGCAGTATCGGTACGGCTTCACCCCCGGCGGCCAGTACGTCGACTTCTTCAACATGCCGACGTTCTGTACGACCAAGCCGCTCGACTTCCAGAAGGACTCGGTCGCGGTCAGCGTCGACGGGAACCTCACCGCGGCGACCACGAAGGCTGAGGCCGCACTGAAGAGCGGCGACCAGGCTGCCGCTCAGGCGATCCTCGAGGCGGCCGCGAATGAGTAGGGCGTTCAAGTACACGGCGGCGGCGATCGGGGTCTTCCTGGTCGTCTTCCTCGGCCTCAGCGCCCTGGGGTTCGGTCTCAGCTGGTTCAACACCGGCAAGGACATCGTCAGCCCCGAGAACGTCAAGACGCAGTACGCCGCGGTGATCGAGGGCTACGAGTCCCTCGAAGCGACCGCCGCGAACGCCTGCGCCGCCACCGGGGCCGAGACCGACAACACCCTGCTCGAAGACCCCGAGTTCGCATACGCGGCGCAGTACCGGAAGGTGGCGATCGACTACAACCGCCGGACCGCGAACGTGTTCGAGGCCGGGAAGGTTGGCCCGCCGGGCTACCCGGACCGTGCCCCGGCCCTGGCCGAGATGCAGGCGAAGGTCTGCCCGTGACGAATGAACAGGTCAACTTCAAGGTCGCAGGGGCCCGGCGCATGGCCGCGGTCTGCCGGAATCTCGACGTGGCCATGAGGAAGCTGGGGCGCAACGTGCGCTCCAGTACCTCGGCCATGTCGGACCTCGGGCGGCTGGCGGAGAAGGCCAAGCGAAGGGCCCGCTACGAGCGAGCACATGGGGTGAAGGGTCACCGTCGTGGCTGATCGAGACCACCCGCGGGAGATCACCGACCTCACCGTCCACTCGATCGGCCCTGTCGCCATCCTGGATGAGCTGACCGGCGTCAGCGAACGGTGTCCGTTCTGCGACGCCGAGTTGAAGGGCACCGGTGAAGACGGCGAGCCGTTCAACCACCTCGTCGCGATCCACGACGCCGAGAGCGATCGCCTGGTCGCTTGGCAGTGCCCGGCCTGCGAGCGCACGTCTGACACGGCCGCCGGCCGCCGCCAGAAGGCAGTGACGACAGCCGAGGCCGAGGGCCTACATGAAAAGGAAGGTGATCCCGTTGAGCGATGAGCACGAGCCGCGCTGCTCGACCTGCAAGGACCTGGGCGTGATCCCGGTCGAGTTCGAGGGCTTGAAGGTCAAACCCTGCCACGACTGCGACCAGGCTCCGCCAGAGGCGTTGAAGGCCGAAGAGGCTACCGAGACCGAGGGGGGCGACCATGAGCCTGCCGGGTGAGAGCACGACAACGATCGTTGAGCAGTGGGAGTTCGACAGCAAGGTCTGGATCCCGGATCGCCGCGGCTACGTGTCGGCCGGTGACGTGTATCTCGCCGACACGTGTGACCCGCCGAAGGCGCTTCGGTGTGTGTCAACTCCTGTTGGCCATCCGGGCAGCAAACGTCTGATTCTGAAGCCGGAGGTCTCCGATGCCTGACCGAGAGGGACGGGAGGAGCGGGTGGCGAAGGCGCTGTTTCTGAACGAGCGCAGAGAGCCGACACCAGATCCTCTGCCCGCGCATTGGTGGGAGCAGGTCCGGCCGGAGACTCGCCGGATCTATCTGAGCGATGCCCGTGCCGCTATCGCTGCTCTCTCCGTTTCAGGAGAGGGAGGCCAGTCGGCTCAGATGGTGCTTGATGCCGACGATCTTGTCGCGTTGGAGTCCTCACCTTCTGTCTCAGACGAGGAGGAAGGGCGGGGACTGATTCTTAGTCCGGCCGAGGCCCGGAACGTTGTGGACGCGGCGCTTGGTGATGATCACGATGCGGATCAGCTGGAGGCGACGATACAGCGGATCGGTGATGCTGCTGATGCGTTCTTGTCCGGGGCAGGCGAGGAGGGCCGGAACGATGAGTGAGGTTAGGGGCGCTGACGCGCCGGGATCTCGTGGACCGAAGCAGTTGCCTCGATGGATGCGGATCTTCGGGAAGCCGTACATGGGTTCGTGCCCGGTGGACCGCGGTAGCTGTTATCGGGTCGGGCTTGGCTCTGATCTGAACCGGCTGTGGTCCTACTATCGGTCTGGCGATTGGTGGGGTATCCCGATCACGCTTCGCACCATCGGTCAGTGCCTTCGGAGCGGCAACCCGTCGTATCGTGGTTTCTGGCAGGTCGAGTGGCCGGGGTGTCAGAGGGCTGCCCGTGGCTGGACCAAGGGGCATGCGCTCTACCGGGCCAAGAGGCGTCTGTCGGCCGCGCAGCATCGAGATCACGAGCAGGCCAACGAGCCCCGACGCGGAGCGTCGCTAACCCAGAACCCGTCGTCGTCCTCTACCGGGGAGAGCGGAGGGGACCAGTGAGCGAGCAGAGCCCATATGCCTCGATAGCGCCCGGTTCTCGAATCTGGGAGGCGGTTGAACCCCAGGACGGACCAAGGGTGAAGCTGGACTCACCGTGGCTGGAGAAGGACAGTGGCGGTCATTGGTGGATCTGCGCGACTGACAGCATGGTCGCGGCCCGCATTCCGGTGGAGGGCGACACGTCGTCTTTGCGGGAGGTTCTACTGCCAATCAACGGCCTGAAAGTGATTTCGTCCGACGCCGAATCGTTTATTGCTGCGTCGGGTGTGATCTCGGACCTGACTCATCAGATCGGCTTGGAGCCGGACCCGGTCGTGTTCCGTCTCATCAATGACGGGAAGACCTTGGAGGGAGTCCCGAACTTCTACAACCGGCGGTATCACTGGCCGGTTCCGGAGGGTGATATTCCCTTGCGGTTGGAGAAGGTTTGGGCGACCATGCTGTCCCCTGAATTGGTGGCGCTCGATCAGGTCGGCGTGTCTCCTGAAATCATGGCGCGGGCCGGGAAAGCTGTCGGCTGGACCAATGTCGAGTTGACCTTCTACGGGCCGGTGGACCCGATTCGTGTGCGCCCGATGGGTCATGCGGGGATGGACCGGTATCCGGAAGCACTTGTGATGCCGGTGAAGAAGCGTGTCTCGTCTTCCCCTGAGAGCGAGGGGGATCGGTGAGCGGCTTCGACAAGCGGGCGGCAGATCGGATGGCTGCGGCGATCGA